>ENA-ORLW01000758-ORLW01000758.1-human-gut-metagenome-genome-assembly--contig:-NODE-758-length-42561-cov-34.513464_pt1 | contig 42561 bp, 30 predicted proteins | sample MGYA00243017_ERZ508829 | MGnify/ENA primary metagenome ERZ508829 (study PRJEB26277, sample SAMN04329776) | human gut metagenome | biome: human-associated habitat | host: Homo sapiens | place: USA...
ACCACATACTCCACTGCTTGTGCGGGCCCCCGTCAATTCCTTTGAGTTTCAACCTTGCGGTCGTACTCCCCAGGTGGATTACTTATTGTGTTAACTGCGGCACTGAAGGGGTCAATCCTCCAACACCTAGTAATCATCGTTTACGGCATGGACTACCAGGGTATCTAATCCTGTTTGCTACCCATGCTTTCGAGCCTCAGCGTCAGTTGGTGCCCAGTAGGTCGCCTTCGCCACTGGTGTTCCTCCCGATATCTACGCATTCCACCGCTACACCGGGAATTCCACCTACCTCTGCACTACTCAAGGCCAGCAGTTTTGAAAGCAATTTATGGGTTGAGCCCATAGTTTTCACTTCCAACTTGCCGGTCCGCCTGCGCTCCCTTTACACCCAGTAATTCCGGACAACGCTTGCACCCTACGTTTTACCGCGGCTGCTGGCACGTAGTTAGCCGGTGCTTTCTTGTTAGGTACCGTCATTATCGTCCCTAACGACAGGAGTTTACAATCCGAAAACCTTCTTCCTCCACGCGGCGTCGCTGCATCAGGGTTTCCCCCATTGTGCAATATCCCCCACTGCTGCCTCCCGTAGGAGTCTGGGCCGTGTCTCAGTCCCAATGTGGCCGTTCAACCTCTCAGTCCGGCTACCAATCGTCGCCTTGGTGGGCCGTTACCTCACCAACTAGCTAATTGGACGCGAGTCCATCCTGAAGCGAATAAATCCTTTTCCCTCAGCCCGATGCCGGGCCGTGGGCTTATGCGGTATTAGCAGTCGTTTCCAACTGTTGTCCCCCACTCCAGGGCAGGTTACTCACGCGTTACTCACCCGTTCGCCACTAAGTTATTTTCTTCACTCCCAACTCTCTGCCCTCTGTGTTAGTCTTACTTTATGAGCCTAAATCGGTTTTGCTTTTTATGCTGGGCAAAACCGATTGCCGCTCCGGCTAACCGGCAAAAAGCTCGGAGTGAAGAAAATAACTCCGTTCGACTTGCATGTGTTAGGCGCGCCGCCAGCGTTCGTCCTGAGCCAGGATCAAACTCTTTATAAATGGTATTTAATCGCCATTTAAAAGCGTTAAATCTCTGTAATCACTCAGACACAATCGCTTGCGTCCTGTATGAATTACTTGTAAATTTGGAATTGATTAACGTGGGTTTCCAAACCCACGATCAAGGTTCCACAAGTTTCAGTTTTGTTCAATTTTCAAGGTCCTGCTGCGCTGTCGCGTTTCCGTGACAGCTTGTATATTATATATCAGATTCTCTCGTTTGTCAAGAGGTTTTCTGAAAGTTTTTTGAAGAAGTTTTCTTCAAAAAACGGCGTACAAGCTGTAGGTAAAGGCTCCAGCGGCTGCCGCCGCGGGCTGGGCTCGCGAGACAGCTTGATTATTATAGCAAGTAGTATGACCTTTGTCAACAGGTTTTTGCAAGTTTTTTGATTTTTTCGACAAAGTTTGAGGGAGAAGTTTGGGCAAGGTGTATATTGGGGTGACGGCGGTTGGCGGGCACAAATTATGGGGGGGTGGTGGAAAGAGGGTTGCGGGATCAGGTGGTTTGGGGGAATGGGCGGGCGGTGGAAGATTGACGGCGGGCAACGGGAAGGTTGCGGGCCGGGCATGCCCGGCCCCTACGGGGGTGGCGGAAGGGTGAGCGGGTGCTGGACGGGAACGGGCAGGCGGAGGGGTCAAGACCCCTCCCTACGATGTGGAAGGTTAGAGGGTGGTTATGGAAAGCGCGCGGGCCGGGCATGCCCGGCCCCTACGGAGTGGCGGAAGGGTGAGCGGGTGCTGGTGGAGGTGGAAGTCGGAGAGTTGACGGGACATTGCTGCGTTTATTGCCGCATACGCAGTAAAATCTCCTTGCGTATCCTCTGCAAAAGCCGTATACTACTATTATAATAGTATATTAGGTGGAATAGCCATGATGAAGATTTACCGCACACAGGATAAGCAGCTGACGCGCGTTGACGATATGAACGAAGGGGCCTGGATCTGCCTGACCAACCCCACCGACGACGAGGTCCGCCGGGTAGCGGCAACACTGGACATCGAGCCCGCGGACATCGTGGCCGCGACGGACCCCGAGGAATCGGCGCGTATCAGCCTGGAGGACGGCTATACGGTCATCATCGTGGACATCCCCGTCAAGGTGGACGGTGCCGGCGAGGGCATCTATACGACTATCCCCCTGGGCATCCTGCTGACGCAGGAGCTGATCGTCACGGTCTGCTCCACCGATACCGCCGTTATCGGGGATTTTGCCGCCTGCCGGGTCAAGGGGTTCTCGACCCGCAAGAAAATGCGGTTCGTCTACCAGCTGCTCTACCGCGCGGCCACGATGTACCAGCAGGAGCTGCGCCTGATTGACCGCCGCCGCCAGGCCATTGAGAAAAATCTGGCCGGCGAGCTGAAGGACAGCGACCTGATGGAGCTGCACGGCCTGGAATCAACGCTGGTCTACTTTGCTACGAGTCTGCGCGCCAACGCTACGGTGCTGGACCGCCTGACCCGCTATAAGCGGCTGGAGCAGTACCCCGATGACCGCGAGCTGCTCGACGACGTCATCGTTGAGATCCGTCAGGCCATCGAGATGACCAGCATCTACCGCGACGATATAAAGGGCACGCGGGAGCTGTTCAGCTCGATTCTGGACAATCGCCTGAACAATGCCATGAAGTACCTGACCAGCATCACCCTGCTGATGGCCGTGCCTACCGTCATCAGCGGTCTGTATGGCATGAACGTGCAGTCCGACGGCATGCCCTTTGCCAACACCACCGCCGGGTTCGCCATTGTGCTGGGCCTGACGCTGGCGCTCTGTGTGTTTTCGGCGTGGGTGCTGCACAAGAAGCACATGTTGTGAGCTATACCGGGCGAGCAATGCCCGCCTCTACATAAAGTCTGCCCCGTCGGCAGACTTTTTCTGTAACATCCGCAAAAAAATCCCTACCTTATATAATAAAGGAGGCTGAAATCATGGAGGACGCCGCAATCGTGGCCCTGTACTGGGCGCGGGACGAGCAGGCGCTGGCCGAGACGGCGGCGAAATTCGGCGCGTACTGCCGCAAGATCGCTGAGAACATTCTGCACAGCGCCCACGACGCCGAGGAATGCGAGAACGACACCTGGCTGGCCGCCTGGAACAGCATGCCCACCAACCGGCCTGCGCGGCTGGCTCCGTATCTGGGGCGCATCACGCGGAATCTCGCGCTGGACCGCTTTGACCGGGCGGCGGCGCAGAAGCGCGGCAGCGGGCAAACCTGTGCGCCGCTGGACGAGCTGGCCGAATGCGTCGCCGCGCCGGGCAGCGTGGAGGACAGCTTTGACGCTGCCGAGACCGGGCGGCTCATCAGCGCGTTTCTGCGCACGCTGCCGGAGGAAACGCGCAGCATATTTTTGCGCCGGTACTGGTACTGCGACGCGACGGCGGACATTGCCGCGCGGTACGGCCTGACCGAGAGCAAGGTGCGGGTGACGCTGCACCGCACGCGCGGCAAGCTGGCCGCCTACTTACAGGAAAGGGGTGCTGCACTGTGACGGAACGCGAATTATTTGAGGCCATCGGCCATGTGGACGACGACCTGATCCTGGCCGCCGACGCCCCGGTGAAAAAACGCCGCCGGGTGGTGCATCTGCACTGGCAGCAGGTCGTGTCTGTGGCCGCGTGCGCCTGTATAGTTTTGGGCGGCGCAGCCGTGTGGCGGAGCGGCGCACTGCGCAAGAGCAGCATAGCCAGTGAAGCCGCCATGGCCGCCGACGTCCCGGAGGCCGCTGCCGAGACCGCCCCCGCGCCGGACATGCCGATGCTGGATGCCGCCGCGCCCCAGGCAGCGGACGCCGACGAGGGAGCTGCTGTCGAAAAGGACAGCGCCGCTTCCGGCATTGCTCTGGGCCTGGCGCAGTGCGTACAGATCGACGGCGTGCTGTATTTTGATACGGGCAGCGCAGTGGACTGCCCCCCGGACCGCGGGGCTGACGGGGTCATTGAGACAAGCGTTGACCAGGACGCCTTCCCGGAGACGGACGGGTGCTCGAACTTTGGTACCGGGTATTCCTACTGGGTGACCGAGGACGGCGTTGTCGTCGTGGAGATGGACGGCGTATATTATGAGTTCGCAGCAAATTAAACGGCGGAGGGGTCAAGACCCCTCCCTACAAGGCAGGATAAAAAGGGATTTGTAGGGGAGGGTCTTGACCCTCCCGGGAGCCTTACGGGCAGATGCGCTTTTGCGGGAAGGCCAAGGGCCGGGCATGCCCGGCCCCTACCGTGCGGCGATAGTATATAAGCTGCAATAAGGCTCCCTCCCCCGCAGCTTTCCATAAAACAGCAACGACCCATGGACGGTGCATCCCACCGCTCATGGGTCATTTTTTGTCTTTTTCCCGTTCCTTCGCAGCGCTCAACGCCTCGGGCTTGCGGGTGTCGGGGCTTAACAGCGTCGCCCGTGTCACCGCCGCGCCGCCGAATTTACGGCGCAGGGCATCGGCGGCGCGGTCCAGCTTCTCCTGCTTGTCGATGCGGGCGGCATCGGTGAAAAGGTCCATCTGCTCAAAGTTGTCCTCGCCGGTCTTTTCGGCGCTGACCCCCACCAGCCGCACGGGGCGCTGCGGCCACATCTGGCGCATCAGCTCGATTGCCACATGGTAGAGGCGGTCCGTAGAGTTCGTCGGGTTGGGCAGCGTCGTCTGGTGGCTCGTGCGGCGGAAGGCGTTGTCCACCAGCTGTACAGTGACGACACGGGCCGTCTTGCCGTCGGCGCGCAAACGCCGCCCGACGGAATCGCAGAGTGCCAGCATCGTGGCGTCGGCGTCCTCGGGGCGGGCCAGGTCCCTGGGCATCGTTACGCTGTTGCCGTAGCTGTTGTCGCGGGTGCGCTGCTTGGTCACGGGGTCGGCCTCACAGCCATTGGCGTAGTTCCACAGCGTATCGCCGCGGCTGCCGAACAGCTTGACCGCCGTATCCCGCTCAAGCCGGGCCAAATCCCCTATGGTGTAGATGCCGCAGCTGTTCAGGCGCTTGGCCGCGCTGGGGCCGACGCCGAACAGGTCGCCCACCGGCAGCGGCCACATCTTGGTCTCGACCTCGTATTTATATAAGGTATGCACCCTGTCGGGCTTTTCAAAGTCGGAGGCCATCTTGGCCAGCAGGCGGTTGGGCGCAATGCCGACGTTGACCGTGAAGCCCAGCTCCCGGCGCACGCGGCGGCGGATCGTGTGCGCGGCGGTCAGCGGCGGGCCGAACAGTGCCTCGGTGCCGGTCATGTCGAGGAACGCCTCGTCGATGCTGTATTGTTCAACATCCGGGGTGTAATCGTTCAAAATTTGAATCAGTGCCTTGCTGTTTTTTACATAAAAATCAAAGTCCGGCGGCACGACGGTCAGCCCCGGGCACTTGACGCGGGCGGCAAAGAGGCTCTCCCCCGTCTGGATGCCGAATTTTTTCGCCGGGGTGCTTTTTGCCAGCACAACGCCGTGGCGCTTGGCCTCATCGCCGCCGACGACGGCGGGGATCGTGCGCAGATCAACAGTGCTGCCGCCCTGCAGCGCCTTGAGCGCCGACCAGGACAAAAACGCCGAGTTGACGTCCACATGGAAGTAGATTTTGGGCATGGGGACCTCCTTTCCGCCCTTGCCTTCCCCCTCGGGGGAAGGTGGCCCCGCAGGGCCGGATGAGGGCAAAGCCCGCCATAGTGCCCGGCCGGGGATTTCCGCCCTGTAGGGGCCGGACATGTCCGGCCCGCGGCTTTTCCATGGACTACCGCCCGCCCTGCACCTCCGGGCCGGGCATGCCCGGCCCCTACAAAGCCGTTCAACGGCAAATGGGCAATCGCGGCAAGCCCCCGTTTTTTTAATTATACCACAAAAACCCGCACTTGCATATCATCCCCAAACGTGCTATAATCGTATGTATATTTATACAAATAAACCGTATATTTAAAAAGGAGCTTTACTATGGACCTCGTAGGGCATGATTTTTTGACGCTGTTGGACTTTACTCCCGCGGAAATCGGTTATCTGCTGGATCTGGCAGCCGAGCTGAAGGCCAAGAAAAGGGCGGGCATTCCGCACGACACGCTGCGCGGCAAGAATGTGGCGCTGATCTTTGAGAAAACCTCCACCCGCACCCGCTGCTCGTTCGAGGTCGCCGCGCACGACCTTGGCATGGGCACGACCTATCTGGACCCCACGGGCAGCCAGATCGGCAAGAAGGAGTCCATCGCGGACACCGCGCAGGTGCTGTCCGGCATGTTTGAGGGCATCGAGTACCGCGGCTACGGCCAGGCCATCGTTGAGGAGCTGGCCAAATACGCCAGCGTGCCCGTCTGGAACGGCCTGACGAACGAGTACCATCCCACCCAGATCCTGGCCGATTTTTTAACGCTGCGTGAGCATTTCGGCAAGCTGCAGGGGCTGAAATTCGCCTACATGGGCGACGCCCGCTACAACATGGGCAACAGCCTGATGATCGGCTGTGCCAAGATGGGCCTGCATTTTGTGGCCTGTGCCCCCAAAGCCTACTGGCCGGACCCCGCGCTGGTGGAAAAGTGCAAAGAGTTCGCCCGCGTCAGCGGCGGCAGCATCACGCTAAGCGAGGACACCGACGCCGTGGCCGGTGCGGATGTCGTCTACACCGACGTCTGGGTCAGCATGGGTGAGCCTGTCGAGGTCTGGGAGGAGCGCATCAACGCCCTGTCCCCCTATCAGGTCAACGCCGAGCTGATGGCGAAGGCCAAGGGCACCGCCGTGTTCATGCACTGCCTGCCCGCCTACCACGACCACAAGACCGTCGTCGGCAGAGAGATGGGCGAGCGCTTTGACCGCGACGCCATGGAAGTGACCGATGAGGTCTTTAACAGCCCGCAGTCCATCGTGTTCCAGGAGGCCGAGAACCGCATGCACACGATCAAGGCAGTCATGGCGGCGACGCTGGGGGCGTGAGTGCGCACGCGCAAATAAAAAATAATAAATAAGAAATAATAAATGTGGTGGAGTTTTCGCCCGAGGGCGAAAACAAAAAAGCCGTCAGAATGTGTCGGTCAATTTTGTTTTCGTCCCGCAAGGGCGAAAACTCCACCTTTTTTCTTATTTATTATTTTTTATTTATTATTTAAAAAAGGCACACCCTTTCGGATGTGCCTCAAACTTAAAGGAAATTACTCCTCAATATAACCGTACTGCAGGTACCAGTAGCCGTAGGGGCTGTGCCAGGTGCCCTTCAGAGAGGGGCTCTGCAGCCAGAAGTCGTTGTAATACGCAACGGGGATGCAGGCGGTGTCGGCCATCAGGATGTCCTCGGCCTCGTGCAGCTTCTCAAAGTGGGCAGCCTTGTCGGCAACGCGGGACTCCTCGATGACCTTCCTACTGCCGAGCGCGTAGTGGTCTTTCACCACCTAGTTGTTAAGCATGCCGGGCGCACCAAGCAGAACGGCACAGCCGAAGCTGTGCCGTTCTCTATTTTTTTATTTCTTTTTTCTGCAATAACTAAAGGTCATCACACCCATAGCAACAGCACTACCGATAAGCAGCAGTACGACAATCGGCAGCGGGAAACTGTCCGAAGTCTGGGGAATTCCTTTAGCCGCAGTAGCCGCAGCCGCCGGTGCAGGCGTCACAACCGGAGCTTTCGTGGGAACAGCCGTAGGGGCTGGGGTAAAAGTCGGTGCCGGAGTCACAGAAGGCTCTGTGCCGGGGGCAGGAGTGATATCCGGATTTTCCGATGGGGTCGGGGTCGATGGGGCCGGGGTCGACGGGGTCGGGGTCGACGGGGTCGGGGTCGACGGGGTTTCACTTTCTTCAGCACGCTGGATCCACAGCTGTGTGCCATAGAACGGGTTGGCCGTGCCCAAGCACAGGCCCTGATTCGTGATTGCAAAGACGCGCAGACCGTGGTTGTACGGATCACCAAAACCGCTGGTGGTCAGCTTTGTAAAGTTCGTGCCATCCTCCGTGACATACATATCAAAACCGCGTTCTGCATCACGCATATAAATCAGACACTCAATCACACTGTTGATTTTGTCCAGCTTATCCTGACTCAGCAGCGTTTCAAAGGCATCTTTCAGATCATCCGGCAATTCATAGTTGGCGCTGATCTCATTGTATCCCTCCAACATGTTGCTGTAGTAATCAGCAAAATCACGCAGAGAATTTTCTCGATTATCAACGCTCTCTTCATCGCACAGGGCTGTTACGGTGCTGTCCCCTTCCAATACCTCAGGGGTCATATCCATCATATCAACCAAACCAGCAATATCACTTTCAAAGGCTTCGTCCTCATCATTGGAGGCTGCGTCATCAACAATTTCCGAGGTTACTTCCTCGCCTTCCTCGTTCTCATCAATGGTTGCTATCGGCGATGTTCCATACTTATCCATAAGTAGTTGCAGCAGTTCCTTGATGAGCTGCATTTGTTGACGCCACTGTTCCGGGGTCATACCGATGATGTCACCGTTGGAGAACTGGCCAATGGGTTCCAGCAGACTGCTGGTATCAAATGTACCCACATACAGTTTTCCATCGTAGACCTGCATACGCCAGATATACTGGTTCTCGTTGTGGCCGAAGCCGGAGCCCAGACCAGAGACACCACCCTCGGGGAACATTTCCGTGGCATCGCCCACAATCAGGGTCATATTCTCATTTTCGTCCATGGCATACAAGCCGACAGACTGGCTCAGGTTGGCGTTGACAAAGCGGCAGTCCACACCGCCCAGCGACCCATCAGCCGAATCACCGGTTTTGTTAAAGAGGATGCGCTCTAGCGCGATTTCCTCATCGTTGTACTCACCGATATACAGCTTGTTGTTATACACGACCAGATTGGCAGCACCGGAGCGGGTGCGTTCCGGGTCAATGCCGAAGGTGTACCGGGCTTTGTCCTTTTCCTTGTCACCCACCAGCGGCGTCCAGTTGAAGGTGCCGTCGTCTTTTTCATCGCCGCGGATGATGGCAAAGGACTGCATGGTATTGCTGTCTGGTGCATTGCCGGCAGTACCAGTGCAGATGGAAACATACAGATGGCCGTTGTACTCCGCCATATCCCAGACGGAACCGCCAAAGATACTGTCCGTATAACGGTAAGCGGGATAGTTGAACATATCCGCCTGCGTAGCGATCGTACGGAAGCTGCTCTTCCCCTCGGACGGGTTGGAGGATGCAAGGATCAACGCTCCGCTTTCACCGGTGGCAGCATTCATATAAACATTGCTGATGACCAGCTCATCGTTATAGACGCACATACCACGGATACCGGTAGAAACACCTGCTTCATACGCAGCACCATAATCCTGCAGAGAATCCAAGCCCACATAGACAGCCTTATAGCTGTCATCTGTTGGGTCAATCTCATAAACGCTGGGCAAATCACCTCCGCCATTAGCATGCACACTGCCGCAGAAATAGAGCTTATCTTTGTAGGCCACGGCATTACGGAACGACGGCGCAACATCGTTCATCGACTTGGATAACAACAGCTTCATTTCGCCTGTCTTTGTGTTGACCTTGACAAGGATGCCCTCGCTGTCCGTATCTGGTGTGCCGTCCGGCTTAGTCTGACCATAGAAGAAGGTATTGTTGAACATAGCCTTCAAGGCCGCTTCCATAACATCCTTATCAAACTTATCACCCAGAACACCATCCATCAGGGTCAGTGTGCTGCCCATTGCCGCATAGCAAGTGCCCACATAGAGCCAATCACCGTAGGCAATTGCAGACCAGCTGTAACTCTGGCCACGGTCACCCGCATTATAGTTGGAGTCATTGGTGTCGGTGATGACTTCCACCTTGCCATCACCGATGTAGTCCACAATGCCGTCTGCAGACATCGTTCCCTTGGTGGGGTGAGAGATTTTCTCAAAGGTATAGCCTTCACCGGCGTTATAGGTAATTTTACCATTTTCCGGCTCAGCAGCCAATGCTGTCATGGGGGGTCAGGGCGGTCACCGCAAGCATAACGCCTGCCAATAAGCCCGCGAAGGTCCTCGTTTTCAATTCGATGCACCTCTTTTTTATTTGTATGCTTAACATTATAACACACGCATTATCGCTTAGCAAGTCAAAACTATATGTATCTGTGAATTTTCTCGATGGCAATTTCAACAGACTTTCACATTTCTACAGCAAAAAAACTGTGCGCCCCATTTGCATAGAGCGCACAGTTTATATACTTTTAAAGCTTAGCAGCCGCCACGATCAAGGAAATTACTCCTCAACATACCCATACTGCAGGTACCAGTAGCCGTAGGGGCTGTGCCAGGTGCCCTTCAGAGAGGGGCTCTGCAGCCAGAAGTCGTTGTAGTAAGCAACGGGGATGCAGGCGGCGTCGGCCATCAGCATGTCCTCGGCCTCGTGCAGCTTCTCAAAGTGGGTAGCCTTGTCGGCAACGCGGGACTCCTCGATGAGCTTGTCAAACGCGGGGTTGGCGTACTTGCCGTCGTTGTTGCCGTTGTTGGTGGTGAACAGCTCCAGCATGTTGGAGGGGTCGTTGTAGTCCATGGACCAGCCGTTGCGGCTGATGTCATAGTCACCGGCGCGGCGCATCGGCAGGAAGCTGGCCCACTCGACCTTGTTGATGTTGACGGTGATGCCCAGCTCGCCCCAGGCCTGCTGGACGTACTCAGCAACGGGGATGTGGTAGCCGGCGTCGTTGGCGCTGTACTCAATAACCGGGAAGCCCTCGCCGTCCGGGTAGCCGGCATCGGCCAGCAGCTGCTTGGCCTCCTCGAGGTTGGCCTCGTAGTCGTCGCCGATGTAGGGCTTGCCGCCGTTGGCATTGTCCATGAAGTAGCCCTCGTTGTCCACGATGCCGGGGCCAACCAGCGCAGTGGCGGGGGTGTAGATGCCCTGCATGATGGTGCTGGCAACGTAGTCGCGGTCAATGGCCAGAGACAGAGCCTTGCGGACATTGGGGTCGGTGAACGGCTCCTTCTGATCGTTCAGGGAGATGTAGTAGGTGCCCATGATCTCATCGAGATAGAAGTCGCCGCCGTCCTCGGCCCTGGTCAGGCTGGGGATCTCATCGGTGGGGACGTCCTTGACGAGCTGTGCCTCACCGCTGTTGTAGGCGGCGTAGGCAGCGCTGGAATCCTCGAGCAGAAGCAGGGTGATGGTGTCGGAAACGATCTTGGAGGAATCCCAGCCGCCGACGTAGTTCGGGTTCTTGGACAGAACAATACGCTCGGAGGGGATCCAATCGGTGATCATGTAGGGGCCGTTGCAGACGTAGGTGTCGGGCTCGGTGCACCAGGCGTCGCCGTTGGCCTCCACGGTGGCCTGCTGCACGGGTGAAGTGGCGACGAAAGCGGCCAGCTTGTCAAAGTAGGAGCAGGGATAGCTCAGGGTGATGGTCAGGTCCTTACCGTCCTCGCTGGCAACGACGTTCAGGGCGTCCCAGTCGGGATCGGTGGTGGTGTTGCCGTCTGCATCGGGGTTGCCGATGGCATCCTGATAGCCGTCGATCATGCCGACAACCGTCTCGGCGTAGGGGGCGGCGGTGTCGGGGCAGGCCAGACGCTTGAAGGAGTACTCAAAGTCCTTCGCAGTCAGGTCGGAACCGTCGCTCCACTTCAGGCCGTCGCGCAGATGGAAGGTCCAGACCAAGCCGTCATCGCTGACTTCGTAGCTCTCGGCCTGACCGGGCTGGATTTCGTTGTTCTCGTCGATGATGAGCAGGGGCTCCTCGATGGTGATGAGGGTGTTGCCGCCGTCGACGGCAGCGTTCAGGGCCGGGTCCAGGGTCTCGGGGTTGGGGCCGAGCTGGACGGTGAAGCCGGTGCCCTCGCCGGTGGCGGCGTCAGCAGCCTCGGTGGTGGCAGCATCGGCAGTACCGGTGGTGTCGGTCGTGCTTGCGGAACCGCCGCAGGCAGCCAGAGAAACTGCCATACCGGTAGCCATCGCCGCGGCGATGATTCTCTTGTTCTTCATGTTGCTTGTATCCTCCTGATGGATCTTTCTTACACTCGTTGCCTGTCCGCGACAGGCGAACATCGAATATTATAGTACGCGCAACACAGGATTGCAAGTTCGGCAACGATATGTTACCGTTTTGTAACGATTTTGCAATCGCATTGAATAGGTAGGGGCGACCATTGGTCGCCCGCCAACTTGGCGCAGCAACGCCTTTTCCGGGCAAGTTTTTTCCCAGACAAACGGGCAAGGGCGAGCAATGCTCGCCCCTACAGAAGTTTTTGGGCAGCAGACGGCCCGGGAGGGATAAATCCCTCCCCTGCAAATTTTCCCGTCAGCGTCTGCCAGCCGCCAGGCTGCGGGCCGGGCATGCCCGGCCCCTACAGTGCATTTTTGTTTTCGCCCTGCGGGCGAAAACTCCACCATATAAAAAGGCATGACCCATTTTCACAGGTCATGCCTTTTATTATGCGGTTTTGCGGTTTATGGGGGGATTACTCCTCAACATACCCGTACTGCAGGTACCAGTAGCCGTAGGGGCTGTGCCAGGTGCCCTTCAGAGAGGGGCTCTGCAGCCAGAAGTCGTTGTAATACGCAACGGGGATGCAGGCGGCATCCTCCATCAGGATGTCCTCGGCCTCGTGCAGCTTCTGGAAGTGGACGCTCTTATCGGCGACCTTGGAGGCTTCGACGGCGGCATCGAACTCGGGGTTGCTGTACTTACCATCGTTGTTGCCGTTGGTGGTGGTGAACAGCTCGATCATGTTGGAAGGATCGTTGTAGTCCATGACCCAGCCGTTACGGCTGACGTCGTAGTCGCCGGCGCGGCGCATCGGGGTGAAGCTGGCCCACTCGACCTTGTTGATGTTGACGGTGATGCCCAGCTCGCCCCAGGCCTGCTGGACGTACTCAGCAACGGGGGTGTGGTAACCGGCGTCGTTGGTGCTGTACTCGATGGTGGGGAAGCCCTCGCCGTTCGGGTAACCGGCATCGGCCAGCAGCTGCTTGGCCTCCTCGAGGTTGGCGTCGTAGTCGTCGCTGATGTAGGTCTTGCCGCCGTTGGCGTTGTCGTAGAACATGCCGTTCTCATCGACGATGCCGGGGCCGACCAGGTTGTAAGCGGGGGTGTAGGTGCCCTGCATGATGGTGTTGGCAACGTAGTCACGGTCAATGGCCAGAGACAGAGCCTTGCGGACCTTGGGGTCGGTGAACGGCTCCTTCTGGTCGTTCAGGGAGATGTAGTAGGTGCCCAGGATGGTGTCAACGTAGAAGTCGCCGCCGTCCTCAGCCTTGGTCAGGCTGGGGATCTCATCGGTGGGGACGTCCTTGATGAGCTGTGCCTCACCGCTGTTGTAGGCGGCGTAGGCAGCGCTGGAATCCTCGAGCAGAAGCAGGGTGATGGTGTCGGAAACGATCTTGGAGGTATCCCAGCCGCCGACGTAGTTCGGGTTCTTGGACAGAACAATACGCTCGGAGGGGACCCAATCGGTGATCATGTAGGGGCCGTTGCAGACGTAGGTGTCAGGCTGCGTGCACCAGGCATCGCCGTTGGCCTCAACAGTGGCCTGCTGCACGGGGCTCATAGCCGCGAAGGCGCAGAGCTTATCGAAGTAGGAGCAGGGATAGGCCAGCTGGATGGTCAGGGTCTTGCCGTCCTCGCTGGCGTGGACGTTCAGGGCATCCCAGTCGGGATCGGTGGTGGTGTTGCCGGCTGCATCGGGGTTGCCGATGGCATCCTCATAGCCGTCGATCATGCCGACAACCGTCTCGCCGTAGGGGGCTGCGGTGTCGGGGCAGGCCAGACGCTTGAAGGAGTACTCAAAGTCCTTCGCAGTCAGGTCGGAGCCGTCGCTCCACTTCAGGCCGTCCTTCATGGTGAAGGTCCAGGTCAGGCCGTCCTCAGAGACCTCGGGCAGATCTGCCTGGCCGGGAACAACCTCGTTGTTCTCGTCGATGAGCAGCAGCGGCTCAAAGACAGTGATCAACGTGTTGGCACCGTCGATTGCGCTGTTCAGCGCGGGGTCCAGGGTCTCGGGGTTGGAACCGAGCTGGACGGTGAAACCGTTGGCGGAAGTGCCGGTAGCCTCGGCGGCTTCGCTGGTCGCAGCCTCAGTGGATGCAGCGCTGCTGGCAGCGGAGCTTGCAGAGCCGCCGCACGCAGCCAGAGAAGCAGCCATGCAGCCGGCCATAGCCACGGCAGCAATGTTCTTCATCTTCATGAATATACCCTCCAAATATAATATACTTTATACCCAATCCCCCCGGGAGACAAGCCCCCAACGGAATGAATATTTATACTTTACCACTCTGAATCCGAAATTTCAAGTGGTCTGTAACTTTTGTAACTGTTTTGATAGAAAGTCCTTTTGTATTTCTACTGCGTACAGTTCTATGTTCTGTGGATGAATGTTCGCCTTGCACGCACATTTTGGGGTCAAGCACAAGGCGGCTGCGGTGAGCCGCCCTGTATAAGTATGAGTTTATATGTCGGGTGGAGTCGAGGGGCGGACAAACAGCGTCCGCCACGCCCGGCAGCGCCCCCCACATTACTTTACTTTGTCCAGATGGTGGCACGCTGCCCAGTGGCCGCTGCTCACTTCCTTGAACTCCGGCACCTCGGCGGCGCAGCGCTCGTCGGCGTAGGGGCAGCGGGTGCGGAAACGGCAGCCGCTCGGCGGATTCAGCGGGCTGGGCACATCGCCCTGCAGCACGATACGGTGGCTCTGGCGGGCCGTGACGGGGTCCGCCACGGGAATGGCCGAGATCAGGCTGCGGGTGTAGGGGTGGACGCTGTGGGCGATCAGCTCAAAGCTGTCGGCCAGCTCCACCATCTTGCCCAGATACATAACGCCGATGCGGTTGGAAATGTGCTTGACAACGCTCAGGTCGTGGGCGATGAACAGGTAGGTCAGCCCCATCTCCTGCTGCAGGTCCTCAAACATGTTGACGACCTGCGCCTGGATCGAAACGTCCAGCGCGGAGACCGGCTCGTCGCAGACGATGAACTCGGGGTCCACAGCCAGGGCGCGGGCGATGCCGACGCGCTGGCGCTGACCGCCGGAGAACTCGTGCGGGTAGCGGTTGGCGTGCTCACTGTTCAGGCCGACGCGCTCGAGCAGGGAGATGATCTTGTCATGGCGCTCCTTGGCGTTGGCGCACAGGTGGTGGATGTCGATGCCCTCGCCGACGATGTCGCCAATGGTCATACGGGGGTCCAGGCTCGCGTAGGGGTCCTGGAACACGATCTGCATACGGCGGCGGTAGGGCAGCATATCAACGGCGATCTTTTCCTTTTTGTCAAACAGGACCTTGCCGTCGTAGATGATGGTGCCGTCGGTAGGCTCATACAGGCGCAGCAGGGTGCGGCCCGTCGTGGTCTTGCCGCAGCCGGACTCACCGACCAGGCCCAGCGTCTCGCCCTTGCGGATGGCAAAGCTCACGTCGTCCACGGCCTGAACGTACTGCTTGTTCTTGCCCATGCCGCCGGCGGGGAAATACTGCTGCAGATGCTTTACTTCAACGAGATTCTCGCTCATCAGGCTTTGCCCCCCTTCTCAAATTCTTCCTTCTGGCGCAGCCAGCAATAGGTGTAGTGGGTGTCGCTCAATTCGGTTCTGGGCGGCATCTTGTTCAGGCAGACCTTCATGCAGCTCTTGCAGCGCGGCGCAAACGGGCAGCCTGCGGGCGGGTTCAGCAGGTCAACGGGCTGACCCTCGATGGGCACCAGACGCTCCTTCTCCTCGGCGTTCAGCTTCGGGATGGAGTTGATCAGGCCCTTCGTGTACTCATGCTGGGGGTTGTAGAAAATTTCGTCCGTCGTGCCGTACTCGACGATGTGACCGGCGTACATGACGGCGATCTTCTCGCACATCTGGGCCACAACGCCCAGGTCGTGGGTGATCATGATGATGGACATGCCCAGCTTGTGGCGCAGGTCGTTCATCAGCTCCAGGATCTGTGCCTGGATCGTCACGTCCAGCGCGGTGGTCGGCTCGTCAGCGATCAGCAGCTTCGGCTCACAGGCCAGCGCAATGGCGATCATGACGCGCTGGCGCATACCGCCGGACAGCTCGTGCGGGTACTGCTTCAGGCGGCGGTCCGGCTCGTTGATGCCGACCAGCTCCAGCAGCTCCCTAGCGCGGGCCCAGGCTTCCTGCTTGGTCTTTTTGGTGTGCAGCAGGATGACCTCGACGATCTGGTTGCCGATGGTGTACACCGGGTTCAGGCTCGTCATGGGGTCCTGGAAGATGATGGAGACCTCGTTGCCGCGAATTTTGCGGAACTCCTTCTCGGTCATTTTGTCGATCTGGTGGCCGTTGAACCACACCGTGCCGCCGACCAGCCTGCCGGGGTAGGCGGTCAGGCCCATGATGGAGTAGGCCGTGACAGACTTGCCGGAGCCGGACTCGCCGACGATGCCCAGCACGTCGCCCTGGTTCATGCTGAAGGACACGCCGTTCAGCGCCTTGACCTCGCCCGCGGGGGTGAAGAAGGACAGGCGTTCGTCCTTGATTTCAAGAATTTTTTCGCTCATGTTGCTCCTCCTTCCCTCTTTAGCTCTTGAGCTTCGGGTCAAACGCATCGCGCAGACCGTCGCCGAACAGGTTGAAAACCAGAATCATGATGCTGATCATCAGCGCGGGGGCGATCAGCAGCACCGGGTAGGTGTTCATGCCCTTGACGGCGTCAGTCGCCAGCGAGCCGAGGGACGGCATCGGGGCTGCAACGCCGAGGCCGAGGAAGCTCAGGTAGCTCTCGGTGAAGATGGAGGACGGGATCTGCAGGGTGGTGGTGACGATCAGGGTGCCCATGCAGTTCGTCAGCAGGTGCTTCTTGATGATGCGCCCGCCGGAGGCGCCCAGCGCGCGGGCAGCGGTGACGTACTCGCTCTCCTTCAGCGTCAGGACCTGGGAGCGGACGATACGCGCCATGCCGACCCAGTACAGCAGGGCGAAGATGATGAAGATGGACACCATGTTGGGGCCGAGCTTCTGCATCCATCCGAAGCCGGGCTTGGTGGCCAGGCCCTCCAGCGGTTCCTTGATGGCCATGGCCAGCAGGATGATGAGCAGGATGTCGGGGATGGTGTAGAGAATATCGGTAATACGCATCATGATGTTATCGATCCAGCCGCCCGCAAATGCGGAGATGGCGCCGTAGGTCGCGCCGATGAGCAGGACCAGCACAGAGGCCAGCAGGCCGACGGACAGGGAGACGCGGGTGCCCATCATGACACGCACGGCAAAGTCACGGCCCATACGGTCGGTGCCCAGAATGTGCGGGAATACGTTCTCGCCCTGGTCGATAAGCTTCTGCTCAGCGGCAGAATACTCAAACGGGGCCAGGTTGTTGCTGCCCTTGATCTGCTGCTCATAGCTGTAGGGCCAGAAGCTGGGCAGAACATAGGCCATGAAAGCGATCAGCAGGATGACGACCAGGCTGACCATGGCGATCTTGTTTTTGCGCAGACGGCGCATGCCGTCCTTCCAGAAGTTGACGCTCTCGCGCATGACGACAAGGCTTTTCTTCTCGTCGTTGGACGCGGGGGCAAAGTCCTCAACGTTGAGTTGCAGGCTCAACGGATTCTTTTTCAGATTTTCCATGTGTCTGCTCCTCCTTACTTCAGCTTGATGCGCGGGTCGATGATCTTATACAGGATGTCAACAACGACGTTCGCAACGATGACGAGGGTCGCCAGCAGGATCGTGGTGCCCATGATCATCATGTAGTCACGGTTCGTGATGGCGGACACGAAGTCGCGGCCCAGACCCGGGATGGAGAAGATCTTCTCCACGACGAAGGAACCGGTCATCAGGCCTGCCAGCATGGGGCCGACATAAGTGATGACAGGCAGGATCGCGTTGCGCAGCGCGTGCTTGAAGAGGATCTTCACACTGGAAACACCCTTGGCGCGGGCGGTGCGCATGTAGTCCTGACCCATGACGTCCAGCAGGCTGGAGCGCATCAGGCGGGTGATGTAGGCGGTGGGATAAATCGCCAGCGCCGTCACGGGCATGATGTAGGCCGCCGGTTCATTCAGGCCGACGGTGGGCAGGAGCTTCAGGTTCATGCCGAAGGTGTACAAAAGCACAACGCTTGAGATAAAGCTCGGGATGGCGATGCCGCAGGTGGCAAACACGATGATCAGATTATCGGCCCACTTCCCTCGGTTATACGCGGACAGACAGCCCAGCGGAATGCCGACGCAGAGCGCGACGACCACAGCCAGACCGGCGGTGCGGGCCGAGACCGGCAGCTTGGAGAAGATGATCTGGTTGACGGTACGGCCGCGCTGTTTCAGGCTCAGGCCCATATCGCCATGGATCAGGCTGTTCATATAATTAAGGTACTGCACGCCGAGGGGCTTATCGAGGCCGTATTTTTCGGCCAGGGCCTGCTGGGCTGCTTTGCTGATGGACTTTTCCGCCACGAACGGGCCGCCGGGGACCAGGTTCATGATGAAAAAGGTAAGGGTCGCGACGATGAACACGCTGAAAATGCCCATTGCCACGCGCTTGACGATGTACTTCGCCATGGTTTTGTGCCACTCCGTTTCTTAATGGAATACAAATTGGGGTCGATTTCGGTTTATTCGTTTAACGCTCTGTACCGTGCGTACACGCTTGTGCGCAACAGGCGGACAGACAGGAGAATAAAAAAGCCGATGGCGGCTGCGATTGCAAACGCCATCGTTCGTAATCCGAAATCTACTCTATATTATAAAATGTTGCAAAGTATTTGTCAATTCGATGTTCGTTTTCAGACAACGGCAAAGAGCTGAAAACCCGCCCCGCAGGCTGCGGATTTTCGTGAAAGATGCCCATTTGCAGAATTTTTTGAGTTTTTTGAAAAAAACGCTTGACTTTCCGGGCGGCGGGCGCTATAATAAAACACGTTCTCCGGCGAGAACGCCAAGAGAATATGCGCCGGTAGCTCAGCTGGATAGAGTGTCTGACTACGAATCAGAAGGTCGGGGGTTCGAGTCCCTTCCGGCGCACCAAGAGCCTGTGACATAAAGAATGTCACAGGCTCTTTTCTTTGTTGCATCGCACAAAATCAGCAAAGTCGATGACCGATTTTCAAAGTGCGTTTTATAGAGATGTCCAACCGTTTTAAAGCGGTTGGGCTTTTTTGTTGGGCAGTTTGGGACAGCTTTCCCCTCCCCTGCCGCCCGCTTTTGCAGTTTTTCAGCAAAAATTCCAACTTTTTTCTGCTGTTTTCAGAATCTTTTCAATTCCCCCGTAGCCAATTTCCTGAACAGCACCCCATTTGTTAGACAGTATGATATACTATCTAACAAGTGGGGTGTTTTGCTATGCCAAAAGGAGTACCAAACAAACGATATACGCCGGAGTTCAAGAAAATGGTTATAGAAACCATGAAAAAAGAACATCTGAGTATCTATGCAGCAATGCAGGAATTTGGAATTAGCGACCATAAAATTATAGAGCGCTGGGAACGCATTTATTTGGAAGAAGGGCCGGAAGGCTTGTCGGTTGAGCGACGGGGCCGCAGCAGCACTGGTCGGTCAAAGAAGCTGCCAAAAGAGGTAGAAGAAGATCTGTTGGCCGAAGTGCAGCGACTGCGTGCGGAGAATGACTACCTAAAAAATTTGCAAGCCTTGGTTTTGGAAGACGAGCGACGCCAGCACAAAAAACGCTGGTAGTTCAGAAGCTAAAGCATTACACAGTAAGATATTTAAATCCAAATTGTCAGTGTGGTGATTTTTAGAGTGGCAACTCCAATAAATTAAATATAGGCCACTTTCTTGTATCGCACAAAATTGGCAAAATCAGTGGTCGATTTTCAATGTATGCTTTGCCGAAATCGCTAATTGCCTCACGGCGGTTGGTCGGTTTTTGGGGTAGTTAATCTCATTTTTGTTTTTGTGCGTTTATTTGCAAAAAATTCATAAAATTGATTGCTAGATCTGTTGCTATTTTCGTTCGTCTTGTGTATACTATAAGTAGGAAAGCAGACGACATTCTGCTGGTGGGCTAGCACCTAAAATCCGATCTGATGCAGGACGTAAGAACCTGTGGTTGGCGGGCAACGATAAAACCCGAAAGCGATGCAGGGCGTAAGGACCTGTCGGTTGGCGGACAACGATAAAACTAGCCACAAGGGACATCGGACAGCACTGCGGTGTTGTAGGTGTCCCTTTCTTTTTGTAAAATATAGAATGCAACAGGTAGTTTATCATGACGAAAAAAGAAGCCTTGCAAATCGTTTTCTCCTGCGCAGCTTCCTATAAGGAAAACCTAGCGGGAAGAAGCCTTTTATTTGTTACGACTGACAAGCATAAGACCGTTCGGTGTCTGGAAGTTTCATTTGACGGCAGCAATTTTCTGCACATGACAGGCTTTAAGCTGAACAAGAAGGAAATCAGTGCAAACAACTTCTTTAGTATGTGCTGCGACAAGCGCTTGTCTGAGTCAGATTTTGAGTTTGCAGCAGACGGCACGACCGAAATGAAAATGCGCGTTCTTCCCGGATTGGTGCAGAAACATCTTTCTGCTAAGATGGTCGGTGATTACAATTTATCCCAGCCGAAATTATACACTGACAAGCTCGCCGGATCAGTTGGTGCTTGTATGGGCTTTGTCCGCAATGGCGGCAAGGGGCGTTTTGTTCCCAACACCGTATTGGAAGGCGATATCCGAAGCATGGTTAAAGGCAGCGCAGATAGAATCGTCATTACATATCGAAAGCAGCGCGGAGACGCGCTCTATACAGAAATCGTATACACAGCCAAAAAAATTGATTGGACGGCTCTTACCCTACCGGAAGAATACCAATATCTTCCCTTGCCATAGGCAGTCTTTAGAGGCGGTATTCTAATACAAAATTTTCGGTCATCAAATCAATGTTTTATAAAACAGCGGCCTTGTCTAAGCCTTTTTATAGGGTATCTTTTTTGTAACATAGAGACAAGGTCACTTGCGATTGCAAGTGACCTTGTCTGTTTATATGTTGCAGTCTTATGATACTGTTGTGCAACATACATTTGCCATATTAACAAACGCCGTCTTCATTCGGGAGAATTCCGAATGAAGGCGGCGTTGTTTCTGATATGCTATTTTACCCCTTCTCAAACTCCTTCGCCACATCCTGCAGCAGCTGTCTGATGGGCAGGTGCTGGGGGCAGACGCGCTCGCACTGGCCGCAGCGGATGCAGTCCGAGGCGCGGGAGCCGGGGCCGGTGTGGACATCCTCATAGTAGTAGTCCGCGTTCCAGTCGTGGTGGGTGTGCTTCGTGTTCATGATGGCAAACAGGTCGGGGATGGAGATATGCTTCGGGCAGCCGTCGGTGCAGTAGCGGCAGGACGTGCAGGGGATCAGATCCTGCTTGCGGAAGATCTCCACCACCTTGGAAACGGCGGTACGCTCGGCATTGTTCAGCGGCGTAAAGTCCTTCATGTAGCTCAGGTTGTCCTGCATCTGCTCCATGCTGCTCATGCCGGACAGCACCATCAGCATACCGGGGAAGCCCGCGGCAAACCGGATGGCATAGCTGGCGGGGCTGCCGCCGTGCAGGGCGTCCAGCACGGCTTTTGCGTCGTCGGGCAGGTTGACAAGGCTGCCGCCCTTGACCGGCTCCATGACCAGCACGGGCTTGCCATGCCTGCGGCAGACCTCATAGCACTTGCGGCTCTGGACGGCCACGTCGTCATAGTCCAGATAATTGAACTGGATCTGCACGACCTCGATGGCCGGATAGTCGGTCAGAATCTGCTCCAGCACGGCGGCGCGGTCATGGAACGAGATGCCCACATGGCGGACCTTGCCCTCGGCCTTGAGGGCGAAGGCCGTCTCATAGGCGCGGCAATCCCTGTAGTGCTGGTAGTTTGTCGTGCTCTGGGAGTGCATTAAATAAAAGTCAAAGTAATCCACGCCGCAGGCTGCAAGCTGACTCTCAAAGAACGGGCGGATGTCCTCTTCCTTTTTAAAATAGGACCCGCTCAGCTTGTTGGTCAGGACATAGTCCTCCCGCGGGTAACGGCTGGTCAGGCACTCCTTCAGGGCCAGCTCGCTCTTGCCCTGAAGGTAGCCGTGGGCCGTGTCAAAATAATTGAAGCCCTGCTCCAAAAAGCAGTCCACCATCTGTTTCGTCTGCTCTATATCGACGTCCTCGCCGATCATGGGCAGGCGCATACAGCCGAAGCCGAAATTTTTCCTGATCTTTTCCATTTGTAAATGCTCCTTTCGCAAGGTTTACCTTTCACGGATCTCTCCGGGGGAGTTTTTTCTCTTGGCCCCCTCTGCGAGGGGGCTCCGCCCGCAGGCGGTGGGGGGAGAGAACCTTGCGGCAATCCGAAGCATTTCGGGCTATTGCAAGGTTCTCTCCCTCCGCCCCTTCGGGGCACCTCCCTCGCAGAGGGAGGCATGAATCTTTACGCCAGCTCAAACATCCCGTGATACAGCTGGTAATACTCGCCCTTTTTGGCCAGCAGCTCGTCGTGGGTGCCGCGCTCGATGATATGGCCATGCTCCAGCACGATGATGGCGTCCGCGTTGCGCACCGTGGAAAGCCGGTGCGCGATGACAAACACCGTGCGGCCCTCCATCAGGCCGTCCATGCCCTTCTGGATCAGTGCCTCGGTGCGGGTGTCGATGCTCGACGTGGCCTCGTCCAGAATCAGCACCGGCGGGTCGGCGACGGCGGCGCGGGCGATGGCCAGCAGCTGGCGCTGTCCCTGGCTCAGGTTTGCGCCGTCGCTCGTCACCATCGTGTTGTAGCCCTGCGGCAGGCGGCGGATGAAGGAGTCGGCGTTCGCAATTTTGGCCGCCTTTTCAATTTCCGCCTGCGTCGCGTCCAGCTTGCCGAAGCGGATGTTGTCCGCCACCGTGCCGGTGAACAGGTGGGTGTCCTGCAAGACGACGCCCAGTGAGCGGCGCAGGTCGTTTTTCTTGATGAGCCGCACATCCATGCCGTCGTAGGTGATGGACCCGCCCGACACCTCATAAAAGCGGTTGATGAGGTTGGTAATCGTGGTCTTGCCCGCGCCCGTGGAGCCGACAAAGGCAATTTTTTGCCCCGGCTTGGCGTAGAGCGAGAGGTTCTGCAGAATCATCCGGTCCGGCGTATAGCCAAAGCTGACGTCGTGGAACCGCACGTCACCGTGCAGCGGCTCGAGCGGGACGTCGGGACGGCGGCGGTCACACCAGGCCCAGCGGCCCGTGTTCCCGGCACACTCGGTCAGCGTACCGTCGCTGTTTTCCCGCACGCTGACCAGCTCCACCGTGCCTTCGTCGATCTCCGGCTTTTCCTCCATGACCGTGAAGATACGCTCCGCGCCCGCCAGCGCCGCCAGCAGGAAGTTGCCCTGCTGGGTCAGTTGGTTGATGGGCAGCGTCGTCTGGCGCACAAAGACCAGATAGCTGGCCAGGCTGCCGAGGTCGGACCAGCCCCACATGACCATGAGGCCGCCGACCACCGCAATGACCGCGTAGTTCAGGTAGCCGATGCTGACGACGGCGGGAATCATCGTGGCGGCGTAGCTCTGCGCGCCGGTGCCGGCCTCGCGCAGCTTTTCGTTGCGGGCGGCAAAGGCGGCCATGTCGGCCTGCTGGTGGTTGAACACCTTGACGACCTTCTGCCCGGCGATCATCTCCTCCATGTAGGCGTCCAGCTCACCGAGGCTGGCCTGCTGGCGCGCATAAAAGGCGCGGCTGCGCTGTGTCGAGAAGTTGATATACCAGAACATGGCAATATAGCCAACGACCACCAGCAGCGAAAGCCGCCAGTTGAGGATGAACAGCAAAAGCAGCGTGCCTGCGACCTGAATAAAGGTCTGGATGACCACCGCAAAGCTGTTGTTCAGCGCGTCCGAGATCGTGTCCACGTCGTTCGTGAACAGGCTCATCAGATCGCCCTTGCGGTTCGTGTCAAAGTAGTGCAGCGGCAGCGTCTGCAGATGTGCGAACAGGTCGCGGCGGATGTCCTGCAAAATCTTCTGCGCGGCACGGACCATGAGCTGGGTGTAGCCCAAGGTAGACAGTGCGCCGATGATGTAGATGCCCGCGGTCAGCGCCACGACGCCGGCCAGATAGGCGGCGCTGCCGTTTTCCAGCACGCCGTTGACGATGGGGCGGATCATGTAGGTGCCCAGCAGCGCGGCCAGCGCACTGACCGCCGCCAGCAGGCCGACGACGCCGAGCATGATTTTGTGGCGGCCCAGATAGTCCATGAAGCGGCGCAGCGTGTGCCGCAGGTTCTGCGGGCGCTTACCGCCGAATGGCTTCGCCATCTGCGTCGCCCCCTTTCATCTGGGAATGGTAAATTTCCTGATAGATCGTATCTTTTGCCAGCAGCTCGTCATGCGTGCCCACGGCATGCAGCCGCCCGTCGTCCAGAATGACGATGAGATCGGCGCTCTGCACCGACGTGATGCGCTGGGCAATGATGAGCTTGGTCACGCTGCCCAGTCCGGCCAGCGCATGGCGGATGTCCGACTCCGTCGCCGTGTCCACGGCGCTGGTGGAGTCGTCAAAAATCAGCACCTTCGGGTGCTTGAGCAGCGTCCGCGCGATGCAGAGGCGCTGCTTCTGCCCGCCCGAGACGTTGCACCCGCCCTGGCCCAGGTCTGTGTCAAGGCCATCGGGCATCCGGGACAAAAATTCGTCCGCACGGGCGGCGCGGCAGGCGGCCCAGAGGTCGTCGTCCGTCGCGTCGGGATCGCCCCATTTCAGGTTGTCGCGGATCGTGCCGGAGAACAGCAGGTTCTTTTGCAGCACGATGCCGACGGCGTCCCGCAGGGCGTTCACGTCGTAGCCGCGGACGTCGCGCCCGCCGACCCGGACCGTGCCCTCGGTGGCGTCGTACAGGCGCGGAATGAGCTGGACGAGCGTCGTTTTGGCCGCGCCCGTGCCGCCGATGATGCCCACCGTCGCACCTGCCGGGATGTGGAGCGTGATGTCGGAGAGGGCATTTTTCTCCGCTTTGGCGTTGTATTTGAAGCTGACGTGGTCAAAGTCGATTTGGCCGTCGGGGATGGTGTCCACCGGCGCGGCGGCATTCGCAAGGTCGGGCGTCTCGGTCAGGACCTCACGGATGCGGCGGGCGCTGGCCAGCGAGCGGGACATCTGCAGAAAGACGCCGGAGAACATCATGACCGAGTTGAGCACCTGCAAAACATAGCTCAAAAACGCCGTCAGCTGGCCGACGGACATCGTGCCGACGAGGATATAATTGCCGCCGAACCAAAGGATGCAGACGATGGCCGTATACATGACGGTCTGGAACGCAGGCAGGTTAAGGACGGCATAGCGGAAGGTTTCCGTCGAAGCATCGCTCAATTCCGTGTTGACGGTGTCAAACTGGGCGTTCTCGTAGTCGCCGCGGACGAACGCCTTGATGGCGCGGATGGCGGTCAGGGACTCCTGGATGCGGCCATTCAGGTGATCCACGGCGCTCTGCTGGCGGCCATAGAGCGGGCCGACCTTTGTGACGATCCAGGCGAGGACGGCGGCCAGGATCGGCGTTGTGACGAGGAACACAATCGTCAGCCGCGGGCTGAGCACGCAGGCCATCGCCAGCCCCATGCAGAGCATGACCGGGCTGCGCACCAGCGGACGCAGACCGGCGTTGACGGCGTTGAGCATGACCGTGACGTCGGTGGTCATACGGGTGACGAGGGACGCATCGGAGAAGCGGTCGAGGTTGGCGAAGTCGAATTTCTGCACGGCGGCATACTCCGCCATGCGCAGCTCTGCCGCGAACCCGTTTGCGAACCGCGCCGCGTACCGCGCATACAGCAGCCCCGTGATGAGCGCAAGCACCGCGCACAAAATCATCAGCCCGCCCTGCCGGAAGATGACGGCCATGTTATGGGTGGGCACGCCGTCATCCACGAGGGTGGACATCAGGACGGGGATGACCATTTCAAAGATACATTCAATAAAGATCAGCCCCACCGCCGCGAACAGATCGCGCCGGTACGGGCGGGCATAACGGAAGATTTTGCGCAGATCTTGCATGGGTGGCTCCTTGCGGTGGGGGTAGGATGGTTGTTATGGAAGGTTTGCGGTGAATGTTGTAGGGGGCGGCGTCCCCGACGCCCCGCGGAGGGGTCAAGACCCCTCCCTACGGGGCAAAAGATACATGGGCGGTAATGGCAAGGTGGAGGGCCGGGCATGCCCGGCCCCTACGGACTGCTGTGAATGGGTTGCGAACGAGAGGGGCAAGGGAGGGCGGCAGCCCGCCCCTTTGCAGTGGGCGGGTGGTGACGCAAGGCCCGTCGGAATCCCCCAGTCACCTAACGGTGACAGCCCCCTTTGACAAGGGGGCCCCCCTCTCCCCCCCTGCGGGGGTTCGGGGGAACTCCCGACTCAAAAGTGGAGGAAGGGGCGGGGGCGTTAAGAACGAAAAGTAATACTGCTTTCGTTTAGCCCCCGCCCCTTCCGACCTCCTCTTTGGGGTTCTTAGGGGCGTGCAGCCCCTAAGTCGCGGGTCCGCTGCGTCGAAACAGCGGCAGTTTTCTTTGCCAAGCTTTCTTTTGCTGCCAAAAGAAAGCGAGTTCCCGGGAGGCTGCCGTTCCCGGTTCAGCCTCTCTTTCTCTCCGGCAGCTGACTCGCCACAATCGCGCCGAACATCAGCGCGCAGCCGCACAGCTCGGTGGCAGAGAGCGTCTCGCCCAGGATCAGCCAACCGGCCAGGGCGCTGAACACACTCTCGAGACACATCGCCAGACTGGCAATCGTCGGGTCCAGCTCCTTCTGGCCGACGATCTGCAGCGTGTAGGCCACGCCGCTGGACATGATGCCGCAATAGGCAATCGAGACCGCCGCGGCGCGGAACTGGTCGGGTGACGGGGCCTCAAAGACAAATGCGAAGATCGTGGACAAAACCGAGACCACAAAGAACTGCACAAAGCTCAGCTGGATGCCGTCGAGCTGCGGGCTGAAATGGTTGACCAGCATGATCTGCGCCGTGAACAGGATCGCGCAGACCAAAAGCTGCCACTCGCCGCCGGTCAGGCTCAGCGTGTCGCGCCCGGCCAGACAGAGCAGATACAGCCCCACGACACTGGCCGCGACACAGCACCACAGCTTGACGCCGGGGCGGCTGCCCAGGAAAACCCCCGCCACCGGCACCAGCACAACGTAGAGCGCCGTCATAAAGCCCGCCTTGGCCGTGCTGGTCGTGCCAATGCCCATCTGCTGCGCGGCGGACGCCGCAAACAGCGCCACACCGCAGAAAATACCGCCGCGCAGCAGCACTTTTTTGTTCTGCCAGAAGCCCGGCTCCGCGGCGGGGTTCGTTTTGCCCATCTTGCGCAGCACAGCCATCAGGCCCAGCAGAAACGCACAGGCCAGCCAGCTGCGGCTGGCCAGAAACGTGTACGGGCCCATGTAATCGCTGCCGACGCTCTGCGCGACAAAGGCCGTGCCCCAGATGAATGCGCAGGCCATAAGCATCAGCGTGTTGCGCAGCTGTTTTTTATCCATGTTCCAATTCCTCTCTGTGTTGTGCGGTCCCTGCAATACAAACCAAAAAGCCGCCCTGCCGCAAGCGGCACGGGCGGCATTGCTGCCGTTATCAGCCGGTCGTCGTATCGTCGCCGTAGGTGTTCAGCTCGGTGCTGCCCAGACCCTCGACCTTCAGGCCGCCGGTGACATAATACTTGTTGCCGTTGTCATAGCTGATCGTGATTTTGTACTGCTTGCCCGCAGTCAGGCCGGTCACGTTGTACTGGTAATCGGCACCGTCGGCGCAGTAGTAGATCGTCGAGTCCGGCACGTAGCTGGTCATCGTCTTGTCGTCAGACAGCTCCCAGAACGCGATCTTGAAGTACATATATTTCTCGTTGCTGGCCTCGGTGGTGGCGTAGCCGGTCACGGTCATGCTGTCGCCGCCCGCCACGAAATACTCGGTGGAGCGGTTGGCAATGCCGTTAAAAGAAACATACAGCGTGTCCTCTACCGGGTAGGTCACAACGCGGGCCGCGGTGGTGTCCATCTCGGCAGGGAACTCCACGCTGCCGCCGGCGGGCGCTTTTGTAGTGGTGTCGGTGTCATCCTCGTCGGATTCCTCGACCAGGCCCAGCTTGTGGACCAGATGCACGACCATATCCTGGGCGACCTGCTTCGGGGAGCAGGCCGTCAGGCTGACTGCCAGCAGCACGGCCATTGCCAGTGCCGCGAGCTTGCGGGTAAGTTTCATATCGCAGACCTCCGTGGGTGTCATTGCAAAAATACACAGCCTATTATACCGCAATTTTCCGCTATGTACAAGCGTTCCGCGCGTTTTTACACATTTGTTTTCGGCTGCCACTCCTTGACAAAGTCGATGAGCAGCGACGACACCGTGACCGTAACGAGGGAAAACGCGATGCGCCGGAACGGGATGTAGGACAGCGACGCGAACAGGACGGTCAGATCGGTGAACAGGTAGGCGCGGGAGAGCCGCCACCCGGTCAGCTTATGGATGACAAGGGCGAGGGCGTCGTCGCCGCCGCTGGACCCGCCCTGCCGCACGATGAGCCCCACGCCGACGCCGACGAACACGCCGCCCAGCAGCGCCGCCGCCAGCGGCCAGGGCGTCAGGTCGGGCAGCATCGGGGGCAGGCATTCCCAGATCCTATAGAACCCGGCCAGGCTCACGCTGGCCACCCCTGCCGAGAGCAAAAAGTCCCACCCGAGAAATTTGAACGCCAGCGCGTAGCTGGCCGCGTCGAGCAGGGGCGACGCCACCGACGCGGGCACGCCGAGCCAATGGTTGATGAGCAGCACCAGGCCGATGACGCCGCCCTCGGTGATGGCGGTGCGCCGGTGGATATTATGGATGCCGAACGACAGGATGGCCGTGCCCAGCAGGATCATAGCGATCCGTTTGGCGGTGAACCGGCCCAGTGCGCGGCGGATTTTTTGTTGGAGCGTTTGTTTTGGCATAGTGTACCTCTTGACAGTGATATATCCAGTATACCACATCGCGTCAAGTGGCCGGAAACAGCCCCCGTAGGGGCCGGGCATGCCCGGCCCGCGGCCTTGCCATTGTCGCCCGTTTATCTTTTGCATCGTAGGGAGGGGTCTTGACCCCTCCGCGGGGCGTCGGGGACGCCGCCCCCTACAATGATCTGGCAAGGCTTCTCATTGCCGCAAACGGGCACGGCGGCCTGGGGCAGGCCGCCCTACATCCCACTTTTCCACAGTCCGTAGGGGCCGGGCATGCCCGGCCCGCGGCCTTGCCATTGCCGCCCGTTTTCGGGTTATCCCGCACAAAAAGCAGGGGTTCGCACGCTCGCGCTCCCCTGCCGTTCCTCTTACTGCAATACTCTTATTTCCCCGCCAGCAGCACCGCCAGCACGGCCTTTTCCACGTAGATGCGGTTCTCCGCCTCGTCGAAAATTTCGTCGGCGTGGGCTTCCAGCACATCGGGGGCGATCTCCTCGCCGCGGTGGGCGGGCAGCGGGTGCTGCACCATGCAGTCCGGCTTTGCCAGCGCCATGCGGGCGGCGTCCAGCGTAAAGCCGGTAAAGTCGCGGCGGCGCTGCTCGGCCTCGCGCTCCATGCCCATGCTGACCCACACGTCGGTGAACAGCACATCCGCGTCCCGCGCGGCCTCGTCCGGGTCGTTCGTCAGCGTAAACTTATCCCCATACTGCTTCGCCAGCATCAGCACGTCGGCGGCGGGGCGGTAGCCCTTCGGGCAAGCAATCGTCACCGTCATGCCCACGGCCAGACAGCCCACAATGACGCTGTTTGCCATGTTGTAGCCGTCACCGACAAACCCGGCCTTCAGCCCGGCCAGCGTGCCCTTGCGCTCGCGCACGGTCATCAGGTCCGTCAGCACCTGCAGGGGGTGCGCATAGTCGGTCATGCCGGAAACCACCGGTATACCGCTGTATTTTGCCAGCATGTCCAGCGTCGTCTGCTTGTAGGTGCGGCAGACGATGGCGTCATAGTACCGCCCCAGCACGCGGGCCGTGTCCTGCACAGGCTCACCGCGGGCGGTCTGCAGGTCGCCGGCGCTCAGGTAGGTGCCCAGGCCGCCCATCTGGTAGATACCGACCGCCAGGCTTGTGCGGGTGCGGGTGGAGTTTTTGGCGAAAACCAGCGCCACCGCCTTGCCCTGCAGATCCTTCGGGTCCACGCCGTCCTTGTGCAGCCGCTTGTACTCGTCGGCCACATCCAGAATGTGCAGAATTTCCTCGGGCGTCATGCCGCCCAGCTTCAGCAGATGTTTCATACGCATTTCTCCAGTACGCTGCGCAAAATCGCCAGCGCGTCGTCCACTTCGTCCGCCGTCAGGATCAGCGGCGGCAGCAGACGCAGGCGGGTCTTGGCGGTCAGCACCAGCAGACCCGCCTTCTCGCAGGCGGCGCGGACGTCGGCGGCCTTGATGCCGTCGTCAAACGCGATGCCCACCATCAGGCCGAGGCCGCTGACCTCCCTGACATGGGGCAGCTTTGCCAGCCCGGCGCGCAGCTGGGCCGCGCGCTCGTTGACGTTGGCGAGGAAGTCGTCGTCCATCTCGTCCAGCACGGCCAGCGCACCGGCGCAGCAGACCGGGTTGCCGCCGAACGTCGAGCCGTGGGAGCCGGGCTTCATGTGGTCGGCGACCTTTTTGTTCATCAGCACCGCGCCGATGGGCAGGCCGCCGCCGAGCCCCTTCGCCAGCGTGACGATGTCGGGGTGCAGATCAAAATGCTCGCACGCCAGGAACTTGCCGGTGCGGCCCACGCCGGTCTGCACCTCGTCCACAATGACGAGGATGTCTTTTTCCCTGCAGAACGCCGCGACCCTGGCGACGTAGTCCGCATCCAGCGCGACGACGCCGCCCTCGCCCTGCACCAGCTCCATCATGACGGCGCAGGTGTCCTTGTCGGCGGCCTTTTCCAGCGCGGCAAAGTCGCCCGCGGGCACGTAGTCAAAATTTCCCGGGAAGGGGCCGAAGTCGTGGTGGAACACGTCCTGGCCGGTGGCGGTCAGGGTCGCCAGTGTGCGGCCATGGAAGGAGTTGACCAGCGTGATGACCTTATTCCGGCTCTCGCCATAGGTATCTACGCTGTATTTGCGGGCGCACTTGATCGCGCCCTCGTTGGCCTCGGCGCCCGAGTTGCCGAAGAACACGGCGTCCAGCCCGGTGCGGCGGCAGAGCTTTTTCGCCAGCTTGCCGTCGGGGGCGGTGTAATACAGGTTCGACGTGTGCTGCAGCGTTGCGGCCTGGTCGGCCACAGCCCTGACCCACGCGGGGTGGCAGTAGCCCAGCGAGTTGACGCCGATGCCCGACGTGAAGTCAAGGTAGCTCTTGCCGTCGGCGTCCCTGGCCGTCATGCCCTCGCCCTCCGCCAGCACGACCTGGCTGCGGCCATAGGTGTGGAGGATGTAGTCGTTATCACGGGAAATAACTTTTTCGGTATTCAATTGGGTGACCCCCTTTTTATCATACGCAAAAGCCTTCCCTTCGAGGGAAGGCAGCCCGAAGGGCCGGATGAGGGGCGGATGTGCCGGAGCTGCCCGCTTTGGAGCCTTCCCCCTTGGGGGAAGGTGGCCGCAGGCCGGATGAGGGGCAAGTGTCCTGCAGCTGCCCGCTTGCGGAACCGCGCCAAACACTTCGCCCTCATCAGTCAGCGGGCGGGGCCGCTGACAGCTTCAGTCTACGCGCTAAGAGCCGCCTTCGGCGGTTGCGCTCCGACACGCGCCTGCGGGCGCAGCCCCTCGGGGGAAGCCATTTACCGGTTTCCTCTCCGGTAAAACATCGTGCCTGCGCCTCTGTCGCTGAACATCTCGAGCAGGATCGAGTGCGGGACGCGGCCATCAATGATGACGGCCTCGTGGACGCCCTGATAGATGGCGTCGGCCATACCCTCGATCTTGGGCAGCATACCGCCCGCAATGACGCCCGCGGCCTTGTAACCCTCGATCTCGGAGACCTCGACCTCGGGGATGAGCGTAGACTCGTCGTTCTTATCGTAGAGCAGGCCGACAATATCCGTCATGCTGACGAGCTTTTCGGCGTGCAGGGCAATGGCGATCTCCGCTGCGGCAGTGTCGGCGTTGATGTTGTAGGGGACGCCGTTGTCGTCCATGCCGACGGTGGCAATGACCGGGATAAAGCTGTCGGCCAGCAGGTGGTCGATCAGCGTCGTGCTGACCTTCTCGATCTCACCGACGTAGCCGAGGTCAACGTCCGACTTGCGCTTGCACATGATCATGTGGCCGTCCATGCCGCACAGGCCGACGCCGCGGCCTTTGAGCAGCGCGACCAGATCCTTGTTGACCTGCCCGGCCAGCACCTGCTGGACGATGCCCATGGTCTCCTCATCGGTGTAGCGCAGGCCGCCCACAAATTTGGACTCCTTGCCCACCTTTTTCAGCATACTGTTAATTGCCGGGCCGCCGCCGTGCACCAGCACGACACGCACGCCGAGCAGCGTCAGCGTGACCAGGTCGTTCATGACGGCCAGCTTGAGGTCATCGTTGACCATCGCGTTGCCGCCGTACTTTATAACCAGCGTTTTACCGTGGTATTTCTGGATATAAGGTGTAGCCTCGCTGAACAGCAGGGCCATTTGTTCGTTTTTCATTGCTTTTCCACCCATGTATAGCTTTATAGATAATAGATAATAGATAATAAAATTGGTGGTTCGCGGTGTTGACACACCGCTCAAAATTCCTCTGCCGCCGTAGGGGCGCATTCTATATGCGCCCGTGCAGCTTACGGCAGGTGCCGCGGGCGGATATGGAATCCGCCCCTACGTTTTTGTTTTGGCCTTCGGGCCAAAACTCCACACTTTTTATTATCTTTTATCTATTATCTTTTATCTTTATATCAAGTCCGATAATCCCCATTGATCTTCACATAATCATACGTCAGATCGCAGCCCCAGGCCTTGGCGGTGGCATCGCCGCTGCCAAGGTCCACGAGGATGTCGATCTCGTCCTCCTTGAGCACCACGGCGGCCTCGTCCTCGCTGTAGGGGTGGTAGGCGGCGTTCTCGCAGACAAAGACCTCACCGGCCTTGCTCTTGAGGCGCACCGACGTCTTGCTGATGTCAAAATCGCCCGGCGTGTAGCCGATGGCGCAGAGCACGCGGCCCCAGTTGGCGTCCGCGCCGAACATGGCGGCCTTGAACAGGGTGGAGTGGATGACGCTCTTGGACACCGCGCGGGCCGTCGCCAGGTCGGGCGCACCGGTCACGGTGCATTCCAGCAGCTTCGTTGCGCCCTCGCCGTCACCGGCCAGCTCGCGGCTCAGATGCTCGGCGACCTCGGTCAGCGCCGCGACAAACGTATCGTAATCGGGCGTGCCCTCGGCAATTTCTGCGCCGGACAGGCCGCTGGCCAGCAGCAGCACGGTGTCGTTCGTGGAGGTATCGCCGTCAACCGAAATCTGGTTGAAGGTGGCGGGCACGACGGTGGACAGCGCCTTCTGCAGCGCGGCGGGCGCGACCTTGGCGTCGGTGGTCATAAAGAGCAGCATCGTGGCCATGTTCGGGTGGATCATGCCGCTGCCCTTGGCGATAGCGCCGATGCGCACGGCCTTGCCGCCGACGGCAAATTCCAGCGCAATTTCCTTCGGGTGGGTGTCGGTAGTCATGATCGCGGTAGCCGCGTCGTGGCTGCCGGCCTCGTCGGCGGCCAGCTTGGCGGCGGCCTCCGGGATGCCCCTGGCGAACGGCTCGATGCTCATGGCCTGGCCGATAACGCCGGTGGAGGACGGCAGCACGTCGTCCGCGCGGATGCCCAGTTCCTTGGCGACGATGTCGCAGGTGTCCTTAGCCAGCTGCACGCCGTTGGGCGCGCAGGTGTTGGCGTTGCCGCTGTTCACAACGATGGCCTGTGCATAGCCGTCCTTCAGGTGCTCGCGGTCCACCGTGATGGGTGCGCCGTAGACCTTGTTGGTTGTATAGCAGCCCGCGCCCGCGCAGCGGACGTCCGCCTTGATCAGCGCCAGGTCGAGCTTGGAATGGTTATGGCGGATGCCGCAATGCACGCCCGCCGCGGAAAAGCCCTTCGGCGCACAGATGCCGCCGGGAATTGATTTGAAATCAGACATTGTATGTACCCCTCTTGCTATTTTATATCGAACTTCAAAAGCCTTCCCCTTCGGGGGAAGGTGGCCGCAGGCCGGATGAGGGCAAAGTCCGCCATTGCCGCCCGTAAACAGGTTGTTCCGGCAAGGCCGCCCCTCGTCAGTCAACGCGCCAGTCCCTTAGTCTCCTCCAGCCCCAGCATCAGATTCATGCACTGCACTGCCGCGCCCGAGCTGCCCTTGCCGAGGTTGTCAAACAGGCTAATGAGCTGCATCTGGGTGCCGTCCGGGTTGGCCAGGCAGTAAATTTCCAGCGTGTCCTTACCCGCCAGCTTGTTGGCGGCCAAAAAGCCGCCGTCCGTCCCCTCGCACAGGGGATGCACCTTCACCATCGGCTGACCGGCGTAATATCCCGCCAGCGCGGACGCGACCTGCGGCGCGGAAACACCCAGCGCCGTTACATCCAGCGGGATCATCGTCTCCATGCCCGCGTAGTAGTCGGCCACAACGGGGACGAAATTCGGTGCGGTGTCCAGCCCCGTGACGGCGGCCATCTCGGGCAGGTGCTTGTGGTGCAGCGCCAGGCCGTAGGGGCGCGGGGCGTTCAGCGCCTTGTTGGTGCGCTCGGCCTCGTACTCGGCGATCATCTTTTTGCCGCCGCCGCTGTAGCCGGTCAGGCTCGTCACGTTCAGGTGCGCGGCCTTAGGGATGATCCCCAGCTCCACCAGCGGTGCGACGGGCGCGATAAAGCCAGTGGCGTGGCAGCCCGGCACGGCGACGCGGGTCGCGGTTTTCAGCGCCTCGCGGGTGCCGTGCAGCTCGGGCAGACCGTAGACCCAGCCGGGCGCGGTGCGGTGCGCCGTGCTCGTGTCGAGAATGCGCACATCGTCCCGCAGCAGCGGCACGACCTCACGCGCGGCGTCGTCCGGCAGGCAGAGGAATGAGAGGTCGCTCTCATTGATGACCGCCGCCCGGGCGCGGACATCCTTGCGGTCCGCCTCGGAGATTTTCAGAATTTCAAATTCGTCCCGTTCCGCCAGCCGGTCCGCAATGCGCAGACCGGTGGTCCCGGAGGAACCGTCCACGAAGATTTTGTACTTTCCCATTGTTACACCCCTTACTTCCAAAGGCTTTCCCCTTCGGGGGAAGCTGCCGCCCGCAGGCGGCTGATGAGGGCAAAGCCTCCGGCAGCAACCCGTAAAACAGGCAATTGCAGCAAGGTCTGCCCTCATCCGGCCTCGCAGGCTCGGCCACCTTCCCCTTCGGGGGAAGGCTTTTATGCCAGCTTCCCCTTCACATCCGCAACCTGCTTCATCACGCTTGCCTTCGTCGGGCCGCCGTAGCTGGTGCGGCCCTCACAGCAGGTCGTCAGGTCGATGGCCGTATAAACGTCATCCTCAAACAGGTCGCTGTACTGCTTGAATTCGTCCAGCGTCAGCTCCTCCAGCGTCTTGCCCTCGCGGATGCAGGCGGCCACCATCGTGCCGGTGCACTTGTAGGCATCGCGGAAGGGCATCCCCTTCTTCGTCAGGTAGTCGGCGCAGTCCGTCGCGTTGATAAAGCCCTTCGCGGCGGCGCGGCGCATGTTGGCGGGCAGCGGGGTCATCGTGGCCAGCATCGGCGTGACGGTGCGCAGGCAGAGCTCCAGCGTGTCCACGGCGTCAAAAATGGCCTCCTTGTCCTCCTGCATGTCCTTGTCATAGGCGAGCGGGATGCCCTTCATCATGACGAGCAGCGTGTTCAAATCGCCGTAGACGCGGCCTGTTTTGCCGCGGATCAGCTCCGTTACATCGGGGTTTTTCTTCTGCGGCATGATGGACGAGCCCGTCGTAAAGGCGTCGTCCAGCTCGATGAACTTGAACTCCCAGCTGCACCACAAAATAATTTCCTCGCTCAAGCGGGAAAGGTGCATCATGCAGGTCGCCATGGCACTGCACAGCTCAATGCAGAAGTCGCGGTCCGACACGCCGTCGATGGAGTTGCCGCACGGCGCGGCAAAGCCGAGCTGTTCGGCGGTGTAGAAGCGGTCCAGCGGGTAGGTCGTGCCTGCCAGTGCGCCGCTGCCCAGCGGGCATTCGGCGTCCATGCGGCGGGTCGCGTCCTGCAATCTCCCCAAGTCGCGCAGCAGCATCCAGGCGTAGGCCATCAGCTGGTGGCCGAAGGTCACGGGCTGGGCACGCTGCAGGTGGGTGTAGCCGGGCATGACGTACCCTGCGCCCTTCTCGGCCTGGTCGCAAAGCACGGTGATAAGTTCTTTTATCTGGCCCTGAATATGCTCGCTGGCGGCGCGCAGGTTCAGGCGGATGTCCAGCGCGACCTGATCGTTGCGGCTGCGCCCGGTGTGCAGGCGCTTACCGGCGTCACCGACGCGGGCGGTCAGCGTCTGCTCGACGAAGGTGTGGACGTCCTCGGCGTTGGGGTCGATTTCCAGTGCGCCGCTGTGCAAATCGTCCAAAATCGAGTGCAGACCCTTGTGAATATCGTCCACATCCTGCCGGGAGATGATGCCCTGTCTGCCCAGCATGGCCGAGTGGACAAGACTGCCCTGAATATCCTGCTCGATCATCCGCGCGTCGAAGCGGATGGAGGAGTTAAAATCGTTTACGCGGCTGTCAACGGCCTTGCTGGCCCGGCCCTGCCAAAGTTGGGGCATAGGTTTTACCTCCGTTTTATCTGTTGTTCCAAAGGCTTCCCCCCGAGGGGCTGCGCCCGCAGGCGCGTGTCGGAGCGCAACCGCCGAAGGCGGCTCTTAGCGCGTAGACTGAAGCTGCCGCCCGCAGGCGGCTGATGAGGGCAAAGTTCCCGGCAGCAACCCGTAAAACAGGCAATTGCGGCAAGGTCTGCCCTCATCCGGCCCTGCGGGCCACCTTCCCCCTCGGGGGAAGGCTTTTTTGTAGAATGCCAAAACCGCCAAAGGGTTTCCACGCCCCTTGGCGGTTGCTTATTCGGCGTTCGTTCGCTTATTAGTCCTGTGCGGGCCAGCTCTTGGCCAGCTTGGCGCGCTCGGCAATGGGCAGGCCGAACAGGTTGATGAAACCGGAGGCATCCGCCTGGTTGTAATCGTCATCCTCACCGAAGGACGCGGTCTGCTCATCGTACAGGGTGTACGGGCTGGTGACACCGGCGTTGATCATGTTGCCCTTGTAGAGCTTCAGCTTGACGTCGCCGGTGACGGTTTTCTGCAGGTCGTCGGTGAAGGCGCTGATGGCCTCACGCAGCGGGGTGAACCACTGGCCGTTGTAGACCAGCTCGCCCATCTTCTGGGCCAGCTGTGCCTTGAAGTGCATGGACTCCTTGTCCAGCGTGATGGTTTCCAGAACATCGTGCGCCTTGTACAGGATGGCACCGCCGGGGGTCTCATAGACGCCGCGGCTCTTCATGCCGACGAGACGGTTCTCGACGATGTCCAGCAGGCCGATGCCGTTGGCGCCGCCCAGCTTGTTCAGGTACTCGACCAGCTCGACGCTCTCCATCTCCTTGCCGTCCACAGCGGTGGGGATGCCCTTCTCAAAGTGGATGGTGACATAGGTCGGGGTGTCGGGGGCCTGCTCGGGGGAAACGCCCAGCTCCAGGAAGCCCGCCTTATTGTACTGCGGCTCCAGGGACGGCTTCTCGAGGTCGAGGCCCTCATGGCTCAGGTGCCACAGGTTCTTGTCCTTGGAGTAGTTGGTCTCACGGTTGATCTTCAGGGGGATGTTGTGGGCCTCGGCGTAGTCGATCTCCTCGTCACGGCTCTTGATGCTCCACTCACGCCACGGGGCGATGATGGCCATATCAGGGGCCAGTGCTTTCAGGGTCAGCTCAAAGCGGACCTGGTCGTTGCCCTTGCCGGTGCAGCCGTGGCAGATGGCGTCGGCGTTCTCCTTCTTGGCGATCTCGGCCAGCGCGGCAGCGATGCAGGGACGCGCGTGGGAGGTGCCCAGCAGGTAGTCCTCATACTTGGCGTCGGCCTTCAGGCAGGGCCAGATGTAGTTTTCGACGTAGTCCTTCTTCAGGTCGAGGACATACAGCTTGGACGCGCCGGTCTTGATGGCCTTCTCCTCCAGGCCGTCCAGCTCGGTGCCCTGGCCGACGTCGCCGGAGACTGCGACGACCTCGCAGTTGTTGTAGTTTTCCTTCAGCCAGGGAATGATGATGGAGGTGTCCAGACCGCCGGAGTACGCCAGAACTACCTTTTTGATGTCTTTCTTATCCTTTTTCATGATGAAATCCCCTCTCTGTTTCTTTACCAAGACGCGCGGGGTATGTTGCTTGCCGTTTGTCTTGAATATTTATTCATTCATTGCTGTATATTATACACTCTTTTATGCATTTTGCAAGCGGTAAAACTGCCAAAGGATTCTCCATTTTCGCGGTTGTTTTGGGCAGGTTGACGAATAGTTATACATTTATGCGGCCCGTGCCTGCAAAAATATGCAGTCCCTCGTGTATATCCAACGTTGACGTATGTATTATAGCACGGTTTTCAGCATTAAGCAACACAAAATTGCGGATTTGGCAACACCGGAGGAGAGCCTTTGCCTTCCCCCAAGGGGGAAGGTGGCCCCGCAGGGCCGAATGAGGGGGTAAGTTTCCGGGCGGCAGACCATAAACGGGCAGCAGAGACAAGCCTCGCCCTCATCAGTCAGCGGGCGGGGCCGCTGACAGCTTCAGTCTTCGCGCCAAGAGCCGCCTGCGGCGGTTGCACCCCGACACGCGCCTGCGGGCGCAGCCCCTCGGGGGAAGCCGCTCCACCCGGGCTGTTCGTTCCACCGCACACGTCCGCGGCGCCCTGGGGCAGGCCGCCCTACGTTCCCCTTTTCGTTATATATGTAGGGCGGGGTGCCCTCACCCCGCCGCAGTTTGCGTCAGCAGCCGCCCCCGGTCTGCCCCACAAACTTCTTCACCATCCCCAGCTCCTCCGGGAAGATGCAGTTGGGGATCGTGCCCTGCTCCACGGCGGCAACGGCCTCGTCCAGGTCGAACCATTTTACATAGTCGATCTCCGACTTCTGCACGGCAAAGTCCTCGGCCTCGCGGTCCAGCCAGAGGCAGAACACCTTGCTGACCTGATTGTCTTTGAACGGTTTACCGTGGAATTCAGCCTCAAAGCGGAACCGCCGCAGGCCGCATTCGTGCAGGTCGGCGGGGGCAGCGGTCACGCCCAGCTCCTCGCGCAGCTCCCGCAGGGCCGAGCCGACGAACTCCGCGCCCGCCGGGATGTGCCCGGCAGAGGAAATATCGTAGCAGCCGGGGTAGGAATCCTTGGCGGCACAGCGCATCTGCAAAAGCACCTGCACCCTGCCGTTTTTGCGCCGCACGATCCAGACATGGCTGGTGCGGTGGCGCAGCCCCTCGGCATGGGCCGTCGTGCGCGGCACGCTCTGACCGGTGGGGACGCCGTTTTCATCGACAATATCAAGCATTTCGGGCATGGGGAACACTTCCTTAACAGATTTATTATCCTTTTTATACCACAGTTTCGCCCTTTCCGCAATTTTTTCTTGCATGGCCCGCAAGCGGGTCGTGACGCTATGGGAGCGGGTGCAGGGGTTTAAAAATTCATAATCTTCTTTTATAATAATGATATTGCCGCAAACGGCCGCGGGCGGATAGGGAATCCGCCCCTACGGTTGCAGGGGGCGTACCCGACGCCCCGCATCCGCCGTAACGCTTATAACAAGGAGAACGCACCCATGTCCCAAATGACAAAGCGCGCGCTGGTCGCATCCTTAAAGGACCTGCTGGCCGAAAAGCCGCTGGACAAAATCACCGTGACCGACCTGACCGAACACTGCGGCGTGAACCGCATGACGTTCTACTACCATTTCAAGGACATCTACGATCTGGTCGAGTGGGCCTGCATCGAGAGCGCGACCCGTGCGCTGGCCGGGCAAAAGACCTACGACACCTGGCAGCAGGGCTTTTTGCAGATCCTGCAGGCCGTGCAGAAGGACAAGGTCTTTGTCACCAAAGTTTATCATTCCATCAGCCGCGAGCATATCGAGAACTACCTCTACCGCCTGACCTACGATTTGATGATCGGCGTCGTCGAGGAGAAGGCTGCCGGGATGACCGTGCGCCCCGAGGACAAGGAGTTCATCGCGAATTTTTACAAGTATGCCTTCGTCGGCCTGACGCTGGAATGGGTGCGCACCGGCATGAAGGACGACCCCGCCGCCCTCATCGAGCGGGTATCGACCCTTATCCACGGGGATATTACAAAGGCTCTGGAGGCGTGCCGGATCGATAAGTAACTCCCCCGCAAACCGCCGCCTTAACAATTCTGCCACAATCTATACAATCCGTCCTCTTTGATAAAATTCTTATCAAAGGGGATTTTTTGCTGATTGTAACCATTCCGCCCGCCGGGTATACTACAGACATACCAAGTAAATCACAGGCCGCTCCCCGACAAGCACGCGGCCTTATCATCACAGGAGGTACTCTTATGTATTATTCCGCCGGTAACTATGAAGCCTTTGCCACCCCCCAAAAGCCAGCCAATGTGGACGGCAAATCTGCCTACATCGTCGGCTCCGGCCTGGCGGCGCTGTCTGCGGCGTGCTATCTCGTCCGCGATGCCCAGATGAAGGGCGAGCATGTCCACATTCTCGAGAAAGACCCCATCCCGGGCGGTGCCTGCGACGGCTACCACTACGAGAACCTCGGCTACGTCATGCGCGGCGGGCGCGAGATGGACAACCACTTTGAGTGTATGTGGGATCTGTTCCGCTCCATCCCGTCCATCGAGGACGAGAACCACACCGTTCTGGATGAGTACTACTGGCTGAACAAGGCCGACCCCAACTACAGCCTCTGCCGCGCCACCCACAACCGCGGCGAGGACGCCCACACCGACGGCAAGTTCGGCCTGTCCGACAAGGCCGCCATGGAGATCATGAACCTGTTCATGTCCCCCGATGAGAAGCTGTACGACAAGAAGATCACCGACTTCTTTGACGATGAGGTGCTGAACTCCAACTTCTGGATGTACTGGCGCACGATGTTCGCTTTTGAGAACTGGCACAGCGCACTGGAGATGAAGCGCTATCTGCAGCGCTACATCCACCACATCGGCGGTCTGCCCGACTTTACGGCGCTGCGCTTCACCCGCTACAACCAGTACGAGTCGATGATCCTGCCCATGGTCAAGTACCTCGAGGGCTTCGGCGTGCAGTTCCACTACGATACAAAGGTCACGAACATTGCGTTCGACTGCGCGGGCAGCAAGAAGCAGGCGACCCGCATCGACATCCTGCACGACGGTCAGGAGAGCTCCATCGACCTGACCGAGAACGACCTCGTCTTTATCACGAACGGCGGCTGCGTCGAGAACTCCACCTTGGGCAGCCAGGACACCCCCGCCGAGTTCAAGCCCGAAATCAAGGAGGGCGGCGGCTGGGACCTGTGGCGCAAGATCGCCGCGCAGGACCCGAGCTTCGGCCACCCCGACAAGTTCTGCTATGACCCCGAGCTGTCCAACTGGATGAGCGCCACCGTCACGACGCTGGACCAGCGCATCGTGCCCTATATCAAGAAGATCTGCAAGCGCGACCCGTTCAGCGGCAAGGTCGTCACCGGCGGCATTGTCACGGTCACCGACTCCAACTGGCTGCTGAGCTGGACGCTGAACCGTCAGCAGCAGTTCCGCGACCAGCCCAAGGATCAGCTCTGCGTCTGGGTCTACAGCCTGTTCACCGACAAGCCCGGCAACTATATCAAGAAGCCCATGCGCGACTGCACCGGCAAGGAGATCTGCATGGAGTGGCTGTACCACCTGGGCGTGCCCGAGGATCAGATCGAGGACATGGCCGCGAACAGCGCCAACACCGTGCCCTGCATGATGCCGTATATCGATGCGTTCTTTATGCCGCGCGCTGCGGGTGACCGCCCCGACATCGTGCCCGAGGGCGCTGTCAACTTCGCGTTCCTGGGCCAGTTTGCCGAGACCGCCCGCGACACGATCTTCACCACCGAGTACTCCATCCGCACCGGCATGGAGGCCGTCTACACCCTGCTGAACGTGGACCGCGGCGTGCCCGAGGTCTGGGGCAGCGTCTACGACATCCGCTGCCTGCTGGACGCCACGGTCAAGCTCCGCGACGGACGCAAGATCACCGATATGGAGATGCCTCTCGTCGGCAAGCTCGCCATGAAGGAGGCCCTCAAGAAGATCGAGGGCACCGAAGTGGAGAAGCTGCTGAAGGAGTATAACGTTATCTGAATGTAAGCCAAACGGGCAGTCACTCAAAATGGGTGACTACCCGTTTTTATTTTGCTGCACCGCAGGGGCCGGGCATGCCCGGCCCCTACCTCTCTGCAATTACATCACTCCCGCCAGCTTCCTTTGCATCGTTTCCAAATGCAAACAAAAAAAGGCGCAGCCGGGGCGTTGGGCCCGGCTGCGCGGTAATTTACAAATTGTTCATAGGAAAAACATAGTTTTTTAGCAGTTATCCGGTAGTATATAGGCACAGGGTTACGGAGCCGCAACCGTAATTCTGGAACATGATTCCTCCTCACACAAACCGATACCCCAAGCCCCCATCCGGAGCCGCAACCGGATGGGGGCGATTTTTTTGTTGGGGCGAGAGAGCGGCGGCGGGGGGCTGCGGAGGGGTCAAGACCCCTCCCTACGGGGCAAAAGATACATGGGCGGTAATGGCAAGGTGGAGGGCCGGGCATGCCCGGCCCCTACGG
>ENA-ORLW01000763-ORLW01000763.1-human-gut-metagenome-genome-assembly--contig:-NODE-763-length-42314-cov-3.731065_pt1 | contig 42314 bp, 55 predicted proteins | sample MGYA00243017_ERZ508829 | MGnify/ENA primary metagenome ERZ508829 (study PRJEB26277, sample SAMN04329776) | human gut metagenome | biome: human-associated habitat | host: Homo sapiens | place: USA...
GTGCATCATCAGTGAAAATCATAGCATGAGTATCAAATTTAAACGGAACAGAAGCATCTCCTAGTTCATATACACGTTCTGTAGGGTCTAGTCTTCTAGTCATACCTATTTTATAAACATTTTCTCCAAAAGAACCGATGTTGGAAATAATATATACATATCCAGCTCTTTTGTTAGCTTCACGGTAATCAACATCTTTAATAGCTTTTTCAGTATCATCAATATGTAGTTTTAGCTCTTTTTTCTTGTTTATTAAATCTTCATTATCAGGATGTTCTGATAACTGAGCATTTATTTTTGTCAAAGCATTCAAATAGTGGGTTTGTTCTTTCTCTAGCTTTTTTCGCTCCTCTGCAAGTTCTTTCTGAAGCTTTGCTTCCTCTCTCATCTGAGCCCTTATTTCTTTTTGTTCTTCTTTTTCTTGTTGTTTCTTTTGTGCATATTCATAGGCTAATGTTAACTCTTCAATTTTTAAAAGTCTATAGCTGTCTGATATGCTTATCATCATCATATTACCAAGTTTGCTTATTTGCTCACATGCCTTGTTTATGCGTTCCAGATAACTGTAATAATTATTATACTTCACTTTTGATACAAGTTCATCACATTCACTATTAAATGCTCGTAGCAGAAGTTTTTGGGTATCTTTAACCATTTTTCTTCCTTTGGTTATACTGTTGTTGACTGTCCAATTTAAGTTACCGTTAACTGCTGTGCCGTTTTTAGCCATTTGTTTTTGTTTATATCTTATATCATATAGTTTTTCTTTATAATTTTCTGCCTTTTCAAAGTCATAACTTGGTTTATATAGTCCAAAGGATTGATATAATACTTCATCATCAAGTTCAATAATTTCACTTTTTAGAGAATCTATTTTCTTATTTAATGAAGATATTTCAGAATTTAATTTGTCCACGGAAGAACTTTTAAATGTAATTTCATTTTCAATTTCTGATTTTTGGGACTTTAAACTTTTTATTTCTTTCTGAAGTTTTTCAATATCCTGCTGCTCTGGAGTTAGTTTAAACTCTAATTCTTTTATTCGATTTTCCAGTTCATCTTGTTTTTTAGAACTGAAAAAAGAAAAGAGTTTTTTTGAGGTTTTATTTCTTGAAATAAGATCAGTTGTTGTAAGTTCATTTGTGTTTTTTGTAATGGTAGTTCCGCAGAACGGGCAAAAAGAGCAATTTTCTGCTACTGGTTTGCCACAAGAGTCACAATAGTTTTCAGATTCATTTAAATTATTTTGTTTTGTAACCATTGATTTAACTAAATAGTATTCACCTGTGATACCAATAACGAGGCAAACTAAGTATAATAATGCCATGAATAAGTCGTGAAATTGGATTAAACCACTAATAAATGCTAAGTTAAGAATAGTAAGAAAAACACAACCGATAATTTTTATAAATAATAAAATCTGTTGTTTCATTGAATGTAATCTCTCCCTTGACATATTCTTAAAAATGTCGTACAATAAATTTGTCGAGATATGGGAGTAAAAACTATATCTTGTAATTTTCCTTTACTAGTTTTTATCTAGTAAATGCTTATCCAAATCCTCGTTGAGTGGCGGCTCGGCGAGGATATTTTTTTGTTTATTTATAAATTCCTCAAAATTTTTAAATACTTGTTTTTCAAGTGGACTTGTTAAAAATTTGTTTCGCTCATATAATATTTCCATGCGTTCGGCTCTATGTCCAGCCGATTCAAGCGATATTTCACAAATCTTTGCTATTTCTTCAGCGGTGTGCAAGTCCAATGCCCATAACACACAGGCGGGGGCTAGAAGTCTTGAAGCAAATACATCTGCTTCTGTTTCTGTTTCGGGTTTTGATAAATCAAAGGTTCGAGCGTGATGTCCGTTTTTGAGTTTGTGACCTAAAACAATATGCCCTAATTCGTGTGCTATAGTAAATCTGCATCGTTGTTTGGAATGTTCATCATCATATACGATGCACCACTTGCCATATTCATCGATATAGCTTCTTCCGCTTTCCTTTTGTTTAAGCAATTTTACATCACTGTTTTTAGATACTTGAATATCAAGATTTTTAGTGATTTTCAATATTTTAATCGGTAGAGCACATATTTTGTTATCAATAAGGCATTGCCATGATGCGTTGCGAGCATTTTGATATTTACCATAAATCAAATTTTATCACCTCATTAAGGATTGTTCCCTTAGTGAGGTTTTTTTATTTATTAAAGATTTAATTATGATTTATGCTAAAAATATATAGTTTTGAAGTTTATAAATCCTCGTCTGTTTCAGGAGCATTAATTAGTCTTTGATATTCTTCTTCAGTTAGTTCAACTGTTCCCATTGGTGATTGTCCGTTTTCACTTCGGGCAGCACTGAAAAGAATATGCTTTTTTTCTTTGTTTACATCTAAAATTTTATCTACTACGGGTTGCATATCAGGTTTATTACGATATGCCTCTATAACATTTAATTCATGTGATGATAATGTAATTCTTTTTTTTATATTAGTATTATTACTCTTATTAGGTTCATTTTCATCAATACCCATGATAAATAAGGGAGAGGTATTTAATGCTTTAGCATACAAAGCAATTTTGTCTCTACGCATATTACCTATATTGCCACTTTCCCAACGACTAATGGTAGCTTCGCTAACACCTACGGATTTCGCTACATCAAGCATGGTTAAGCCTAATTCTATGCGTCGTGCTTTTAATTTGTCATTAAGCAACATTTGCTATCACCATCCTAATAATGACATTTTAACATACAACTTGCATAAATGCAATAGTTTTTTTGAAAAAAATAAAAAAAACTTGCAGAAAAGTATTGACAAGATGAATAAGCTATGTTAATATTAACTTACGGAAACGCAAGAAAGGAGGAGGGAATATGATAAATGCAAATATGCTAAAGGGTCACATAGTAACTAATGGACTTACAGTAAAAAAAATAGCAAAAATCATCGGAATTGATGCTGCAACTTTATATAGAAAAATTAATGGTCAAAGTGATTTTTATTGTCATGAAATAATTGATATATGCCGTATTCTCAATATTAAGGATCCTATCCCTATTTTTTTTGCTGACAAACTTACGAAAACGCAAGAAAGGGATGAATTAAAAGTATGCTTCAAAAAACAAAATCGGCTATGATAAGCCAATTGTCAGAATCTTAATAGTTCATATCCTGCGAGCCGGGAACTGGAACGACGATTAAAAACGAAGTAGAGTAGACCAATAACCCAACCACCATTAAATTAGTACGGATATTAAACTGAAAGGAGGTGTAAGAATGGAACTTAAAACAAAGAAGATATTGCCGGAGACATTTGCAAAAATAGTAAACCACTCTGCAACATGGGTGAGAGTATCAATGCAAAGAGGTCTTTTGCCGATAGGAGTAGCAATGAAATTAGACCAAAGAAGCAAGCGTTGGAGTTATGATATAAGACCTAATCTTGCAGCCGAATATCTTGGTATGAGTACAGATGAATTACTTGAACTTGTACAAAAGTATGAAACAAAGGAGCTGACATAACATGCCCTACCTGGCAATAAGCGGAACGCTGATAGTGGTGTGCTACAGCACAGCAAAAGTAGCAAGACTGGTAATGAGCAATAAGTTTAAGGACAAGCTAAGAGAGTTTTTAGACTTGTTCGGGATTGAGATTGAGGAGGATTAAAAAAATGAAATTTTGGTGTGTAAATCAAAAATATTTTGATAGTGGTAAGGTTAAGGTCAATGTTTACAGTGTTGAAACCGAAACTAAACCTGAAAACGGAATGTGTGAAAATAATCTGTGCGATGAATATTGCGACTATTTTGATAATTACAGCGAGGCTAAAGCGTTCGCTGATGAGGCAAAAAATGCGTAAGAGAGATTAAGGAGGACAAGTAAAATGGCAGAAGAGAAAAAAGAAAACAATGAGAAGCGTGCAAAAGGATTGACTATTTGCAAAGCAACAATAATTGAAGTAGGTGCATTACTTGCAAAGGCAACATTTGTGGGTGAGCAATTAGGATTGACTCATGGTGAATCAATAATCCTTTTAATTGATGAACTTAAAAGATATTGTGAAAGCCCTGAATTTGCTAAATGCCAAGCAAAAGACCAAAAGAAAAAGCCCTGCACGGAGAAGAAGTCCGAACAAGGCTATAGATTGAAATAACAATATATAATTTCGTGAGTAAATGATACCACGAAAAAAGAGAAAAGTCAAGAGGTGAAAAGATTGGGAGATACTTTAATACTTAGGAGACCGAAGCAGACAAGCGTATGTACAAGCGGTATTGTTAGGGTGAGTGCAGAAACATATGACCTTCTTGTGGCTATCTCATCTGAGGTAGGAAGACCAATAAGTTATGTGGCAACAGAAATGATTAAGTTTGCCGCAGAACATACGAAAATTGAGGAGGAATAAATTATGTGCCCATATTGCGGAAGCATTGAAATTAAAGGTAATCAATGCAAATGGTGTCACAGCAAGATACCTTACGAGAAAATTAAGTCGATAAGGCTTAATAATAAAGAATTTTATAAAAACAAAGGAGGATCTGAAAATGATTGATATTACATTCAAAAACATCTCAGGCGAGGAAGCAGCACAGCTTAGCAGCTTCTATGAAAAAATCAAAAGCGGAAAAGAGGACACCGCAACTCAGCAGCCTGTAGTGTTTACACCAAAGCAAGGAACCGTCTATCAGCAAACAACTGCACCAGTACAAACAGTACCGGTTCAAGCACCTGTAAATAATACAGTGACACAGGCCGTTCCGACAGCACCTGCTCAGCAAGCAGCTCCCGTACAACAGGTTGCACCGACAGCTGTACCTACTACATCGGTACCAGAATATACACTAGAGCAGTTACAGGCAGCAATAGCACCGCTGATGGACTCGGGTAAAATTGCACAGATACAGCAGCTTGTTAAGAGTTTTGGCGTAAATACATTAATTGAAATTCCAAAAGATAGATATGGTGAGCTGGCTAACGGACTTCGTACCCTTGGGGGTGTTCTGTAATGCCCGGCAGTCATGCTTTGCTTTCGGCAAGTGCGGCTCACAGATGGCTTAACTGTCCGCCATCTGCTAAAATTTGTGCAGAATTACCCGACACCGAAAGCGAATACGCGAAAGAGGGCAGTCTGGCACACGAGATGTGCGAAATAAAGCTGAACGCATTTATCACTCCTACACCGAAGAGCTCGTTGACCCGTAAGTTGAATAAGCTGAAAAAAGACGAGCTGTACAAGCCCGAGATGGACGGCTACACGGATGATTATGTCGACTACATAAAGAAGATTGCTCTTAGCTTTTCAACAAAAGCACATATTTCTTCAGAACGTAAGGTGGACTACAGCGAATATGCACCCGGAGGCTTTGGGACAGCCGATTGTATAATTCTGCATGGTAATGATTTATACATTATCGATTTCAAGTATGGTAAAGGGGTTCCTATTTCAGCCGAGGATAACCCTCAGATGAAGCTTTATGCCTTGGGGGCTGTTCATGAATTTGCATTGATATATCCGATATCAAACATACATTTGTCTATTGTGCAGCCTCGTATAGGTAATATATCAGAGTGGGAAATCTCAATAGCGGATTTATTGTCTTGGGGTGAGCAGATTAAATCTGTCGCACAACTGGCATACGACGGCAAAGGAGATTTCAATTCGGGTGATCACTGCAGGTTCTGTAAGATTAAGCAGACATGCAGGGAAAGAGCGAATGAAAACTTAAAACTTGCACAGTATGAATTTGCAAGGCCCGCAGATATTTCAAAGGATTGGCAGAAGCCTACGCTGTCGGATAATGAAGTGGGAAAGATTCTTAGGCTTGCAGATAATTTAAAAAAGTGGGTTGAAGATATTGAATCCTATGCACTGACAGCTATTTTAAACGGCAAGGAGATTAAAGGCTGGAAAGCTGTAGAGGGAAGAACAACCAGGTCATTTACTGATATTGAAAAAGTATTTGAAGTGTTAGAGAAGAACGGATATCCAAAGGAAGCTTTCTATGAAAGAAAACAGCTGCCATTTACTAAAATTGAATCGATAGTAGGTAAAAAGGATTTCGAGGCTTTACTCAGCAACTTAATAACACGCACAAAAGGCAAGCCAACACTTGCATTAGAAGCTGATAAAAGACCGCCGTATGTTCAGGGAACAACGGCAGAAGAAGATTTTAAGAAATAAAGGAGATTAAAGTTATGTCAAACACATTAGTAACAGGGGAAGTAAGATTTTCGTACATTAATATTTTTGAGCCGAAACAAAGTAATTTCGGAGGAGACCCTAAATATTCAATGGTTATACTTATCCCAAAAACCGATATTGCCACAAAGCAAGCTATTGACAAGGCAATTCAGGAAACCATAAACGAAAATGCACAGAAAGTTTTTGGAGGTGCAACAGTAGGTTTGCATTCGCCTGTGCATGACGGGGACGGTGTTATGCCGGATAAAGGGACTCCTTATTCCGATGAGTGCAAGGGCCATTGGGTACTTAACTGCTCATCTAAAGTGAAGCCTGAGGTAGTTGACGAAAACCTGCAGCCCGTAATGTCTCAATCACAGGTTTACAGCGGGTGCTACGGAAGAGTTTCACTGCGTTTCTTTGCATACAATCAAGGCAAGAGGGGCATATCCGCAGGCCTTGGAAATGTTCAGAAGCTCAGAGACGGTGACCCTCTTGGCGGAGGAACAACAGCTGCACAAGATTTCGGTGGACAAGCCCCGTATACTCAGCCTGCACAAACCGTTTATCAGCAGCCAACAGCGCAAGTTCCTCAGCCACAACAGACACAGCCCGTTCAGGCCCCGTATAATCAACCGACAATAGATCCGGCAACAGGACAGCCATATAACTTCATGGGAGTATAGCATGAGACATATGTCTATTGATATTGAAACCTATTCGAGCGTTGACATAAGAAAATCGGGACTGTATAAGTATGTACAGTCCCCGGATTTTCAGGTGTTACTGTTTGCATATAAGCTTGATGATGATCCGGTAAAGATTATTGACCTGACTATTTCGGATATACCGCTTGATTTACAGCTTCTTATCTTCAGTGATGATGTTATTAAGCACGCATATAATACGGCTTTTGAGTGGTATTGTTTAAGCAAGCATTTTAAAATAAAGAATCCCATTGCTTGGCTGGGACAATGGAGATGTACAATGCTCCATGGATTGTATCTAGGTTATCCGTCCGGGCTTGACGCTTTAAGTGCCGCTCTTAATCTTCCGCAGGATAAACGAAAAATGGGAGTGGGTAAGTCACTGATTAATTACTTCTGTAAACCTTGTAAACCCACTAAGTCTAATGGTGGACGCACAAGGAATCTCCCCCACCATGAGCCTGAAAAATGGCGGCTGTTTAAGGAATATTGTATTCGTGATGTGGTTACTGAGAATACAATACTCAATATGCTTTCGGCTTTTCCGGTACCCCGAGATGTGCAATTACAGTGGGAACAGGATATGAGAATTAATGCTTGCGGTGTAAGACTTGATAAACAGCTTATCGAGGGTGCGTTGAATTGTAATGAAGTTATTACGGATGAACTTGTTGATAGGGCGAGAAATATTTCAGAGCTTGAAAATCCTAATTCTGTTGCTCAGTTGAAATGCTGGGTTGAAGAGAGTCTCGGATATGAGATTTCAGATCTTAATAAGGAAACTGTTTCGGAACTTCTTAAAAAAGATGATATTCCTCGTGATGTAAGAAGAATGCTGGAGATAAGGCAGGAATTAGGCAAATCATCCGTAAGCAAATACAGCACAATGTCAGAATGTATATGCGAAGATGAAAGAGCCAGAGGACTCCTTCAATTCTATGGTGCGAATCGTACAGGCAGATGGGCAGGGCGATTTGTCCAGGTTCAGAATCTGCCGAGAAACTACATTGAAACACTTGATGTCGCAAGAAAGTATATAAAGGAAAAGAACATTGAAGCGTTAAAACTGCTTTACGGCAATGTTCCCGATACATTATCACAGCTTATACGAACAGCATTTATTCCGTCAGAGGGTAATAAACTTGTAGTTGCAGACTTCTCCGCTATTGAAGCAAGGGTTATCGCCTGGCTTGCCGGTGAGAGCTGGAGGCTTGATGTTTTCAACACCCACGGAAAGATATACGAAGCTTCGGCTTCCTCAATGTTTGGTGTACCGATTGAGAAAATAAAGAAGGGCAATCCCGAATATGCGTTGAGAGCAAAAGGCAAGGTTGCTGAGCTGGCACTTGGTTATCAGGGTTCAGCCGGAGCACTTGTTCAGATGGGGGCTTTGAATATGGGATTATTAGAAGATGAGTTGCCCGATATAGTTTCACGGTGGAGAAAAGCCAACCCGCGAATAAAAGATTTATGGTATACATGCGAAAATGCCGCCCTCGAGGTTATGAAAACCGGGAAAGCGGCAGGAATTAATAAAGGTATAATATTCAGCCGTGAGTATGACATTAAAAGCGGACTTGACTTTTTTACGGTAACACTGCCGAGCGGAAGAAAGCTTTTTTATCCGCACCCATTTTTAGCTGAAAATCAGTTCGGGAAACAGGCTCTGCACTACTACGGTGTCGGACAGCAGAACAAGAAATGGTCTGTACAAAGCACTTACGGAGGTAAGCTCACAGAGAACATAGTTCAGGCAATCGCACGTGACTGTCTTGCTGTTACTTTGAAACGATTAGAGGACGCAGGCTTACAGGTCGTAATGCACATACACGATGAAGCAGTTATCGACTGCCCAAAGGATAAAATATCAGTTGAAAAAGCCTGCGGGCTTATGGGCCAGCCTATTCCTTGGGCAGATGGTTTACCGCTGAAAGCTGCAGGGTTTGAAGCTGAGTATTACATGAAGGATTGAAAATAGTATATTATAATTGAAAAAACTATACTTAAAATAATTGTACCTAAAAATACTTTTAAAAAGTAACTTACACTATCATTGGTGAATTTATCAATAATTAATCTTTGAGTAAAACTGATTTTTGGAATGCTTAAAGAAGAGCGTAATCGATTATTTTCGCGCACTACTTCTCTAACTATACATTCAAATTGCCCTTGTCTATATTTCGTTTTATTCTTATCTTTTATAGTTCGATTTATTACGCTTGGAGTTTGATTTAATTTGCCATCAAAATTGACTATGCTGTTTATTCTTTTAATTAATGAAGGATTATTGATTTCAGGTTCGGATAATAAAATGTTTCTACATTCCACCAGAGTTTTAAGCATTTCTTCATCATTTTCATCATACGAAAACGAATATGGGTACAATTTATTAAGCAAGGGACTATAAATGTTGTAGTAAGCTCTCTTTACATTTTTGCATTTTTTATAAGTTTTGGAATTGTCAAATATGCATAGAACTTTATATATTAACTTTGTTATCATTTTAATACCTCCACATCTAGTATGATTATGTAGACATTATACTAGATATTGCGAGTGGTGTCAATAGATGAAAGAAAGGAAATCATGAAATATGATTTACGATAGAAAAATAACAATAACAACAGGCTCAAGCCGGTTCGCAGAAGTCTGGAATCCGCAGACCATGCTGTGGTCGGAGTTTGTCGATAAAATAAAGACTCCTGTCAGGAGTACCGAAACCCTTGCCGAGTATCTTGCCAGTCCTAAGAAAACGCAGGACAACCTAAAGGATGTCGGCGGTTTTGTAGGTGGTACACTTAAAGGAACAACACGTAAGTCGGACAGGGTTCAAAGCAGAGACTTAATAACTCTTGACTTTGATAATATACCGGCAGGGCGTACAATGCAGGTGCTTCAGATACTGTCATCTCTTGGCTGTGGATATGCTGTTTACTCCACCCGAAAACATGAAGAGAGCAAACCTAGACTTAGGGCAGTGTTTCCTCTTGACAGATCATGTACGGCCGATGAGTACGAGCCTATAGCCAGAAAGCTTGCCGAGCTTATCGGTATAAGCTACTGTGACCCGACAACATTCCAGGCTTCAAGACTTATGTACTGGCCGTCAGTATCTTCAGACGGTGTGTATGTTTATACATATGAAGACAAGCCCATGCTGTCAGCTGACGGAATGCTGGCACTTTACGGTGACTGGCACAATATAGCCGAATGGCCTGAAGTTCCGAATGCTCCGCAGGCAAGAGTTAAGCTCGCTGCAAAGCAGGGAGACCCTACAGAGAAGAAAGGCATAGTAGGTGCATTCTGTAAGACATATAATGTTTATACTGTTATGGATAAGTTTCTTCAGGGTGTATATGTTCACTGTGATGCAGACGACAGGCTTTCATATGCCGAGGGTTCGACAACAGGGGGTGCAGTAATATACGATAACGGTAACTTCCTTTATTCTCACCATGCTACAGACCCGGCAGGAGGAAGGCTGTGCAATGCATTTGACCTCGTAAGACTCCATAAGTTCGGAGAACTAGACGATGAAGCAAAGCAGGGTACGCCTACGAACAAGCTCCCGTCTTATCAGCAGATGTGCAGATTTGCTGTTGAGGACAGTCAGGTTTCGGCATTGCTTAATACCGAGAGGTACAGAAACGCAACAGAAGAATTCTCACAAACAACAAATGATACAGCTAACTGGATTTCAAAACTTGCTGTATCACCTACAACAGGTGTACCGATTAAGACGGTAGACAACGTTCTAATTATTTTAGAGAATGATCCGCTTTTAAAAGACAAGATAGTTTTCGATGAGTTTTCAGAACAGATAATCGCAATAGGTTCTCTGCCATGGGATGACAGAGAACAAAGACGCTGCTGGTGTGATTCGGATGATGCGGGCTTAAGACACTACATAGAAAAGGTATACACCATAACGGGCAAGGACAGAATCTATGACGCTTGTGTGCTTGCGTCTAAAAAGCACACTGTGAATGATGTTAAGGATTATCTTAAAAGACTTGAATGGGATGGCATTCAAAGGCTTGATACTATCTTCATTGACTACTTAGGTGCTGCTGATACTGTTTATACAAGAGCAGTCAGCCGTAAGTCCTTTGTAGCGGCCGTGGCAAGAGCAATGAACCCGGGGTGTAAATATGACACTATGCCTATTATAGGAGGTCCTCAGGGTATAGGTAAATCAACGCTTCTGCGTATGATGGGCAAAGCGTGGTATTCTGACAGTCTTACTACCTTTGAAGGTAAGGAAGCAGCTGAAATGCTTAGAGGAACATGGATAAATGAACTGGGCGAACTTTCAGGCATGAACAAAAGCGAAATGGGAGCTGTTAAGCAGTTTCTTACAAAGGTTGAGGACCTTTACCGTGCGCCGTACGGCAGGCGTACAGAAGCACATCCGAGACGATGCGTATTCTTCGGAACGACTAATGATACAGAGTATTTAAGAGACAGAACAGGAAACAGACGTTTTTGGCCTATAGATTGTTCGATGAATGAAACTAAGAAATCAGTATTTACACAGCTTGTAGATGAGGTTGATCAGATGTGGGCAGAGGCTTACACATACTGGCAGTTAGGCGAGAAGCTTTATTTAGACGGACAAGCAGCAAGTATAGCGGCCGAAGAGCAGGAAAAGCACAAGGAGCACAGCACAAAGGAAGGTTTAATATGTGAGTTTGTGAGGCGTAAAGTGCCTAAGGACTGGAACAAGAGAACGCTTTCACAGCGTAAACTGTACTGGGCGAACGAGTTTGGCAGAGCAGATGAGGAGCTTGTACACAGGGATAAAGTGTGTGCTTTAGAGGTGTGGTGCGAGTGCCTGAACGGTGAAGCTAAGACTATGAGACAGTCAGACACAAGAGAGATTAACAGCATATTAAGCAGTATGCCTGAGCTTGAGCGTATGGATAAGGTTCAGAGATTTATCTCCGATTACGGGGTGCAAAGATGCTATAAATTTGTAACAGTTGAAACGTAACAGTTTAAAGTTATAGAAAAACTGTTACACTAAATATTTGACGACTGTAACAGTTGAATTGAACTGTTACACAAGTGTGACAAGCGTGTTACACCGATAAAATGGTAGTTTAACTGCTATTTGTAACAATGTAACAGTTATTATATATAATATATAGAATATAGAATATATAATATATAAAACCTATAATATCTATAATACGTAATAAAAATAAGGGGAAATTTGTTTAAGTGTTACGGAGGTTTAAGGAGAAAAATGGAACAGGAAGATATTAAAAAATGCACAGAATGGCTAAGTAATTACTTTAGCAAAAACGGAAAACTTTTGCCGAGAAGAGTGGTAAAGGCCGAGGCTTTAAAATCAGGTTATGGTCAGTCGGTTCTTAAACAGGCAAGAAAGATTTTGGGTGTTAAACTTGAAAAGAATTTTCTGCCTGATAAGAAAGGCGGAAAACCGGAGGATTATTGGAGTCTTGGATAGTGGAAAGTGAAAAAGTAACAGAGGCTTATCTCAGAAGTGAGATAAAAAAACTGGGCGGAACAGCGTACAAGTTTGTATCGCCGGGAAATGCAGGAGTGCCTGACAGAATGATTTGCTTGCCGGGCGGAAGAATATTATTTGCCGAGCTTAAATCTGAAGATAAGAAAAGTACACCTAAGCAAAGACAACAACAGGACAAGCTTAGAGTTTTAGGCTTTACGGTGTACAGCGATATAGATACAAAGGCAAAGGTTGATGACTTAGTGAGGAAATTGAAGAATGAAATTTAAACCGCATTTTTATCAAAGCTACTGCATATCACGGATAATTGAAGATAATTCTTTAGGTTTGTTTCTTGATATGGGCTTAGGCAAAACGGTTATAACTCTTACTGCGATAAATGAGCTTAAGTACAACAGATTTCAGATATGCAGGGCTTTGGTAATAGCACCGAAGAAAGTGGCCGAAGCTACATGGAGCACCGAAGCACAGAAGTGGGATCACACAAAGCACCTTAGGGTTTCTAAAATACTTGGTAGTGAAGTTAAGAGAATAAGAGCGGTGAATACGCCTGCAGACATCTATGTCATAAACCGTGAAAATGTACCCTGGCTTGTAGACCATTACCGCAATGACTGGAAGTTCGATATGGTTATTGTGGACGAGCTGTCAAGCTTTAAGAATTACCGTGCTAAGAGATTTAAGAGCCTTACCTGGGTAAGGCCTCACATCAAGAAGTTTGTCGGGCTTACGGGAACACCTGCACCTAACGGATTAATGGACTTATGGGCACAGGTTAATTTGATTGACGGGGGGAAGCGTCTGGGTAAGACAATAACAGCATACCGTCAGGAGTATTTCAATCAGAACACACACGGCGGTCACTTTTCGACCTTTGAAGAGAAAGAAGAATCAGCACAGCTAATTAAAAGCCGCATAGCTGATATATGCATATCCATGAAGGCAGAAGACTACATACAACTTCCCGAAAGGACGGATATATCAGTACCGGTTCAGCTTGATTCAAAATCCGATAAGCAGTACAAGCAGTTTGAGAAAGATATGTTTCTGCAGATTGATGAACAGCTTCTTGACGCAGGAACAGCTGCAGTGCTTACCAACAAGCTTTTGCAGATGTGCAACGGAGCGGTTTACGGTGACGACGGCGAATATATCAATATTCATGATTGCAAGATTGAAGCATTTATGGAGCTTGTTGAAGCGGCACAGGGAAAACCAATGCTTGTATTTTATAATTTTAAGCACGATCTTATAAGGCTTAAAAAAGCTTTAAGCAAAAAAAAGCTTAAAGTCGGAGAGTTAAAATCTGAAAAGGACATAGAAGCGTGGAATAGAAAAGAGCTTAACATACTTCTTGCACATCCCGCTTCTGCTGCTTACGGGCTTAATCTTCAGGCAGGAGGCAGTCATATTGTTTGGTTCGGGCTTAATTGGAGCCTAGAACTTTACCAGCAGGCTAATGCAAGACTTTACAGGCAGGGTCAGCAGAACAGAGTTATTATACATCACCTTGTTGTCACCGGCGGAGTCGATGAGATGGTTATGTCTGCACTTACTGATAAGAGCAGCACGCAGGATATGTTATTAGCAGCATTAAAAGCTAAGATTAAAGAAGTTAAAGGAGATAAGACAAATGAATGATAAATCACTGTTTGAGTTGTTCATGGAAGTTTTAAAACAGCAGGAAGAAGAAACAGGAGATTAGAAAGCGTAAACAATATGAATGACATTAAATTATACTTATTTTATGTGATAAATAAATATATTTTGAAATCAAAATATGTTCATTTACAACAAAAGTGTAATTGCAAAATAAATTAAGAAATCACAATGATGTTACTATGACTTTAAAATGCAATCAAAACAAATGTATAATACAGTCAAATGTGCAGGAGGAAAAAGTATGACGATAGAACAAGCCAAAGAAATATTAAACAGAATGAGTATATCTAAAATCTATGAGTATGAAGTAACTAAAGGTAAAAAAGCAAGAAAGTACATAAACGAGGAAATGACAGCACTTAATATTGCTATTGATATACTAAGCAAGTGTGATGATTAATCAAAAAGGTGGTGATTTTATGACGATAGCGGAGCTTAGGGCATATAGAAAAAATGAAGAAACAATTGAATTTATAGACTTTCAATTAGAAAAAAATGCTGTAGTGACAGTTACACAAGGTTCAGCAGGACCACCTACGTATAAAAAAAGAACGCACAAAGAATACGGACATATTCATGGCAAAGAAACTGTTAACTTAAAAGATAAAAAAAGTTTGTTAGAAAGCAAAAATAGAGATATTGAGGGATTTATTAAACTAATACCAAAAAAGCCAGTAAGAGATGCCCTAATTTATTACTGTTTGAATTTAGATGTATATAATCCTAGTTGGCAAGAAACAGCAGATGCAATTAAGTATAAAGGTGACGGAGAGGCTTTAAGAAAATTTGTTACTAGGTATTTAGAAAATTTTAAAAATGTCCGCTAAATGTCCGCTAAATGTCCGCTAAATGTCCTTGAATGTCCGTTTTTAGTGTGATAAAATTATAATGAGGAAAGTATACAGGTAACCCCAATCCCTGTATTTTTTCAGGAAAGGTAGCTCACGGTGAGTTACCTTTTCCATTTATTTGGTGAATATATACAAATGATTACTATAGTAATTGTTAATTACTACTATTTTTGTTTTAAAATGTTGATTTATGTAATATTTATGATATTATTAAGTTATAAAGTATTATAAAGATTGGGGAATGAATTATGGCAAAAGTATTTAAAAAGAAAAAAAGTGAAATTAATCATCAAAAAGGGAATTTAAAAAAATCAAATAAATATGGTACTTTTCATAGACGAAGTATTTTATTAGAATATGAGTTAAATAATGAACAGCGTGGTGCTGGTAATTATAATATACCAAATAAAGCTTTAAATTCAAATTCTGAGACAATAAAACAAATTGAAACGATTGGAGCAAAAGGAAAGAAAAAATGATTAAAGAGATATTAGATTTAGTTTTTTCGGCCGGAGTAGTATTGGTTGCCATTATTTCTTGGAAAAGCAGTAAATCTATAAATAAGATTAATATAGAATCCGCAGCATTTAGTATGCTAAACAATTCAAAAATTGCTTTAGATAATGCAATATTTAAAGGCAAAGACATAACAAAAATTAAGCCATTAATGGAAGACTATCTAACTGTTTTTAATTATGCGTGTTCATTATTCAAATTGAAAAGAAGGTCAGGTAAACGATTCAGAACATTATACTCACTAGATATAAAAAATATATTTAAAAGTGAAGTTTTTATGGAAATATTGAATAGCGATCCTGATAATTATGTGTATTTACGAAAAGCACATGTTGATATTATAGAAAGAGAAAAGTAATACAAGAATCAAAGATGCCTCCCACGAGGTGTCTTTTTATTATGCAAGAAAGGACGGTGATGGTATGCGAAAGCTGACAGATAATCAGGAGCGATTTGTTCAGGAACTTATAAAAGGAAAATCGCAAAGAGAAGCATATAAAATAGCTTATCCTAAATCTATCGCTTGGACAGATAAAGCTATTGATGTTAATGCAAGTAAATTGCTTAAAAATACTAAGGTTTTACTAAGGTATAATGAACTGCACGATAGACTAATAAAAGAAGCAGAAGATGAATGTATTATTACAGCAAAAGAAGTTTTGAGAGAACTGAAGAGAATTGGCTTTGCAGACATCAAAGATTTCCTTTCATTCAGAACTGAAAAAACAGTTGTAGGATATGATAAAGATTCAAACGAGCCAATATTTGATTATGCACCTATTATTGATTTGATTGATAGTGAAAATGTTGACGGTAAAGCCGTTCAAGAGGTTTCACTTAGTGCAAAAGGAACATTTTCTTTTAAGCTGCACGATAAAATGGCAGCATTAGATAAGCTAGGAAAACATCTAGGAATGTTTACTGATAAGGTAGAAGTCAAAGGAAATATAAGCAATCCATTTGAAGGACTGACTACAGATGAGCTCAAGAAGCTGATAGACAATGAATAAAAAATTAATAGATCTGGGAGCTAAGACTGAACTTGCTAGACGCGAGTTCTTTTTTTATTGTCAACTTAAAGCTCCTGACTTTTATAAGTCAGATAGAGAATTTCTTGTAAAGCTCTGTAATGAGTTTCAGGATTTTTTAACTTCAGATGAAACGGTTATGATTGTTAATCTTCCGCCTCGACATGGTAAATCAAGAACTGCTAGTTGCTTTGTTGAGTGGGTGTTGGGTAAAGATAAATCACAAAAGATAATGACGGGTTCGTATAATGAAACGCTTTCAACGATGTTCTCTAAGAATGTAAGAAACAGCATTTCAGAGGAAAAAGCGGATTTATATAAGCCGGTCTATTCCGATGTGTTTCCTGATACCAAAATTAAACGAGGCGATGGGGCAATGAACCTGTGGAGCTTAGAGGGAGGATATAATAATTATCTTGCAACCTCTCCTACAGGAACGGCAACAGGTTTCGGCTGTTCGCTTATGATTATTGATGATGTTATCAAAAATGCTGAGGAGGCTAACAATGAAAACATAAAAGAAAAGCATTGGGAATGGTTTACCAATACAATGCTTTCAAGATTAGAGGAAAACGGCAAGATTATTATAATTATGACACGCTGGGCTTCTGATGACTTGGCGGGCAGGGCTTTAGAGCATTACAAAGAGCAGGGCACTAAGGTTCGGTATATAACAATGAAAGCATTGGTTGACAAAGGTAAACATCAAATGCTTTGTCCTGAAATTTTATCGTACAAATCCTATAAGTCCAAAATAAAGGCTATGGGTATTGATATAGCAAGTGCAAACTATCAGCAAGAGCCTATAGACTTAAAAGGCAGATTATATACACAGTTTAAGACTTATAAGGAGCTTCCAAAGGATTCACAAGGAAATCCTGTATACTCGGCTGTTAAGAATTATACAGATACTGCTGATACCGGTAACGATTATTTATGCAGTATTGATTATGTCGAGTACAACCACGAAGCATATGTCATTAATGTGATTTATACAAAAGAGGGAATGGAAATCACAGAACCTGCTGTTGCTAAGATGTTATTTGAAGACGATGTAAATGTTGCAGATATTGAATCAAACAACGGCGGAAGAGGTTTTGCTAGAAATGTGGAATCAATATTGAGAAATAAATACGGTTCAAACAGAACTGTTATTAAAACATTCTTTCAATCTCAAAACAAGCAGTCAAGGATTTTATCTAACAGTACGTGGGTAATGAATCATATTTATTTTCCTGTGAACTGGAGTGATAGATTTCCCGAATATTATAAAGCAATGTCTAAGTATCAGAAAGAGGGTAAGAACGCTCACGATGACGCTCCGGATGCAACAACAGGCATTGCAGAAAAAACTAATAAGAAAAAAACATTCAGTTTTGAATAAAGGAGCAGTAAACAATGAATTTTTTTCAGCGTGCTTCATCACTTTTCGCAGATAAGTCTGCTGCGGAAATGATGAAATTAATAAATCAGTCTATTGAATTAGGTGCAAGTCAAGTGCTATCGGATATTGATTTTCTCGCCAAAGAAATTATAGCTTGGCGTGACAGTGATAAAAGAAAAGATATGCTTGCAGGAGAAAGTTATTATCAATATATGCATGCAATTTTAAACGAAGGAAGAAAAATGATAGGGCAAAACGGCGTCAGAACAGAGATTGATAACTTGCCTGATAATCGTATTGTTGATAATGTTTATGCCGGTATGGTAAAACAAAAAACAAATTATTTGCTTGCAAAACCGATAACATTCAAGACTGACAATGAAGCATACTCGAATGAACTTAAACAAATATTCAATAAAAGCTTTAACAAGAAGCTTAAAAATATGGGTACATATGCAATTGTTGACGGCGTTGTTTATTTGTATCCGTATTACGATATAAAAGGCGATTTAAAATTTAAGTTTTTCAGAGGTTCAAATTTTAGGCCGTTTTATGCCGATGAAGAGCGGGAAGAAATGCTGTTCGGTGTAAACTATTTTACAGCTGTGAATTATAACGGCAAGCATGAAGAAAAATTAGAGTTGGTAGACCTGTATGCACCGAATGGATTGTATCATTTTCAGCTGCAAGGCGGTCATTTAATACCTTTCGGCAATAATCCGGTTGAAAATTATATAACGGTAACAAAAAACGGCAGTACACAGAGTCAGGGATATAGATGGTCAAGACTTCCGATTATAGCATTTAAAAGCAACCAAGACGAAACACCGTTGCTCAGACGGTGTAAAAGCTTACAGGACGCTTTAAATAAGATGATTTCAGATTTTGCAAATAATATGCAGGAGGATTGCCGAAATACTATTCTGATTATCAAAGAGTATGACGGGCAGGATTTAGGAGAGTTTAGAGAACAGCTTATGCAGTATGGTGCGGTTAAGGTAAGTAACGGCGGTGATGTTTCTACTCTTTCGGTTGAAGTAAATGCAAGTAATTATGAAAGCATACGCCGAATGCTTCGCAGAGCGATTATTGACAGCTGCTTTGGATATGACGCAGAAGACTTAAAATCCTCGGGTTCGCCGAACGAGATGACTATTAAATCTATTTTTAATAACATTGATATGGATTCAAATGACATTGAAACAGAGTGGCAGTCATCGTTAGAACAGCTTATGTTCTTTGTTGATGCTTATATTGAAAATAAGACAGGAGTATCATATTCAGATGAAGAGATAGAGTTTATATTTAACAGAGATTTAATGATTGACGAATCAAGTATAATAAATAACTGCAAAAATTCAACAGGAATTATAAGCGATAAAACTATCATCAGTAATCATCCTTGGGTATTAAATGTTGATGATGAAATAGCACAAATGAAAGAAGAGAGTGAAAACAGTACATCTGATGATTATGATTTTTTAAAATCAGCAGAGGCTTTAAAGGATGATAAAATCCCCCTTGAAGAAGACGATACAAAAGCTGATACGCAAGAGGAATAATAAATGAAAAATTCAGAGTATTGGCAGAAAAGATTTGAGTTGCTTGAAGTTTCTCAGATAAACAAGGGGATAGAATTTAATCACGATCTTAAAAAGCAGTATGAAATAGCAAAAGCATATATTCAAGGCAGGATAGCTGATTTTTATATGAGATTTGCTGAAAATAATGAGCTTGATAATTTGGCTGACGCAAAAAAACTGTTAAAAAAAGATGAGCTTGAAGAATTTAAGTGGACGGTTTATGAGTATATAGATAATGCCAAAGCACATGGAGCGGATAAGGATTGGATAAAAAAGCTTGAAAACGCTTCTATAAAAGCTAGAGTGTCAAGGCTTGAATATATAAAAATGCAAATACAGCAGCAGGCAGAGTTACTTACTGCACTCAAAGCTGAAGGAGTTAAAAAACTTCTTACCGATGTGTATTATGATAAATACATAAAAACAGCTTACGAAATATCCAAGGGCTTGGGAGTCGGATTTGAAGTTTACGGGCTTAATACCGAAACTGTTAAAAAGATTATAACCAAACCATGGGCACCTGACGGAAGCAATTTTTCAAAGCGAATATGGGGAAGTCACAGGGCACAGCTTATTAATTCACTTAAAACACAATTATCACAGTCTATTATACGAGGCAACGGACCTAAAGAAGCAATAGAGATTATATCTAAACTTTTTGATGTTGATTATAACAAGGCTTCTAATCTTGTACAAACAGAGCTTGCATTCTTTTCAAGCGCAGCACAAAAGGATATGTTTGATGAGTTAAATGTTGAAAAGTATGAAATAGTTGCAACACTTGACCTCAGAACAAGCGAAATTTGTCAGGAGATGGACGGAAAGATTTTCAATGAAAAAGATTATGAGGGAGGAGTGACAGCTCCGCCGTTTCATTGCCGTTGTCGGTCGACAACCTGTCCTTATTTTGATGATGAGTTTACAATTGATGAAACAAGGGTGGCAAGGGACCCCGTAACTGGCAAGACTGTTACTGTTCCGGGTAATATGACATATAAAGAATGGAAAGAGAAATACTCAAAAGATATTCCGACAACGCAAGACGAAAGGCAATATCAAAGGTATAAATCAATACTCGGTAAAAAAGCACCTCAAACCCTTGAAGAATTTAAGAAAATCAAGTATAATAAAGATGAATGGAAATTGTTTAAAGCATATTCCTCATCCATTAAGAGCGGAGAATTAACACCTCTCGCTGATTTTGATTTATATAAACAAATTAATAAGGAAATTGATAATTCAATTGTTGGGTTAACTACCTCAAATGGTATTAAGGTAACAGGTAAATCAAATCATTTTGTTGCTAGAGTTATCGGATCAGTAGAGCAAAAAAGAAACGGTGTTTTGGTCGAAGATGTTTATAAAGCACTAATAAGTAAAGATGCGGAGATTTTACCAATAAAAGATTTGTCAAATGGTAAAAGTCAGAAAATTCGATATAACGACATAGAGGTTACAATAAATCCCGAGACCGGCAATTTGATTCAAACGAACCCGTTTAAAAGGAGAAAGAAAAAATGATTATAATAACAGAAAGACAAAAGGAGTATTTAAAAAGCTATATTGAAAATATAGATGATTTAATTGAAAAAGATGATATACAATTACTTTTAGATACAATAGATGATGAAATAGTTGATAATATTTTAGGCAACAATGATGAACCCGATGAGGAAGGTATTGAATTACAGAAAATATATGACCAAATATACAATCAAAATTGATAAAGCACTTTTGAAGTAAAATTCAAGGGTGCTTTTATTGTACCTAAAACAGGAGGCAGATTATGAAATGTCCGTATAACCGAAAATCAGAAACATTATTTCAAAACTGGAATCAAAATCCTGATGAAAATCAAACTATCACAAACGGAAAAACAGTTACACAGACAGTTTTTGAACTTATGGACTGTGAAAAAGAAAATTGCGGTGTTTGGCATAACGGGAAATGCTGTTATGCGGCAGTTAGTCTATATAATTAATAATTTAATACTGATATCAGCACTTTGAGAAATCAAGGTGCTTTTATTATACAAATTTTTAGTATATAAGGGGGTGATTAAGTTGGATGTTAATGTAACAATCACAGGAAAGCAGTTGATTCCAAGTGTATTTAATGTTAAGCAAGGGAGCAATTTATCTGACCGATTAAATCTGAAATTCGATAGTTATTTATCTGAGAGCGGTGTGGATTTATCAAAGTGTACTTGCACTGTTGTCTGTGAATTAATGGCCAGTAAACCAATGCCTTTTGAAATAGTTAGCTTAACCCCAGTGAAAAATTCGGATGGAACAATGACTGTTTCATGGGAGATTGATAAACGGGTAACTTGTTATTATGGCAATGTTCTTTTTGAAATTGTTTTTAAGGACGGAGCAGGAAATATTGCGTGGGTATCACATACAGCAACGCTTATAGTTGGTAAGTCATCAAGCAATACAGCTGACGAGGATACGGTTGCCCGATATCCGTCAATATTAGAAATGATTATTGAGCAGACAAGTCAAGGTGGTATAGATGATTTTAACATTGTAACAACAGGTTCAGGTCCATTTGTTGAAAGCGTAGAAAAAGACGGCGATACTGTAACAGTAAACAAGTCAAATTATCGGACTTTCAAAACCAGTTCGGGGGCATATGTTACCGATTTGATGGTGTCAGAAGATACTCTAGTCCTGTTAAGAGACAGTCCGGATAAATTAACAGGAACGTTCAGCGTTACTTGTACATCATCAGGAAGTCCATCGACTTTTGAAGGAAGCTTTAATTTAAGTCGGTATTTAAATAAAAGACTTGTTTTGCTAAATATTTATGATAATAATGGAAGCCTATTTAAACAGGCATATACATTATCGGATTTCAGCGAGCAAGGTGCATCGGGAAGGGTTGAGTGTAACAGTGGTGTTATAGATATAACGGCATATGCTTCTACAAACACGCAATACAGAGGCACATGGAGATATGAAATATTATATATTGAATAATGTTTCGCCTTTTTTGGTATTTTAGGCGGTAAAGAAAAAGACAAAAGTTCGCAGACTGAACTGCGGTAAAAAATGATTTGAAAAGAAAGGCGGTCATAAGTTATGACAAAAGAAGAATTAAAAGAACTTGGACTTAGCGAGGAGGATTCCGAAAAGGTTTTGAAGCGCTACGGAAATATGGTGTCTAAAGAGCGATTCAATGAAGTGAACGAAAAAAACAAAACACTTGAAAAGAATAATCAAGAGCTTAAAGACAATATGGATGTGCTGATTAAAGACCTGAATAAGCTTGCCGGAGGCAAAGGAGAGAGTGCTGACGATTTGAAGTCTCAAATTAAACAGATTCAGGCTGACAGTGAAAAGAAGTCATCAGAGTACGAGTCTAAAATCAAGAAAATGACCCGAGCAGGTATTGATAATGAGCTGTGTCAAAAATACGGAGCAATAAAAGCTAAATGCGTACTGGCGGAGCTTGAAGATGTTGATGATGACGAGGACGACGATTCTTATCGAAAGCTAAGGGAAAAACAGCTTAAAAAACTGTCGGAGAACGAAGAATACAGCTTTTTATTTAAAGCAAAAGAACCAGATGATAAAAAGGATGTTACTATTGCCGGTGCAGAGCCGAATAGCAATAGTAATAATAATCTGTCTGAGACTTCGGCGGGGGCTATGTATGCTCAGAAATACAACGCCAGGTACCAAGTTAATACAGCAGAAAGCCAAAATAACAAATAAAAGAAGGAGGATTTTATAATGGCTTACACAACAACTAAAAAAGGCTATATCAGACCACCGTTTTTAGAAAGCGAGGTAGGTTTGATAACAAAAACTTATCAGGCAGATTCTGATAACAGCAGTGTTATCACTGACACAGACGGAACTAAAATGATTCGTGCAGGCTCTGTTTATCCGTCTAACGATGCAAAAGCAATCGGTATTGTTTTTGAAGATGTTGATGTTACATACGGAGAACATGCCGTTTCGGTAATGGTTGCCGGCAGGGTTAATAAAGATGTGTTGAACATCTCGTCAGAGGCGGAAACCGCTTTAAAAGCAAACGGAATATTTTTGATTTCTACAGAAGAAGCCGCTGAAGATATAAAACCAAAAGAGCCTGATAATGAAGACAGCGAAACAGAACAGAACGAATAGAGAAAGGATGATTTTAAATGCCGGATATTTTATTAGACAAAAAAGATTTATTGGATTTTTCAAGAAATTTTTCTATTAAGAGAAACTATTTGGGAGACAGATTATTTGATGATATCAAGACTGAAAACCTTGAAGCCGAGTTCTACAGACTGAGTGAGGGTGCTACAATTCCGAAGATGGCACAGGTACACGCTTTAGATACAGAAGCGGTTATCGGCACTCGTGATACATTTGAAAAGGTCTCATTTGAAAAAATGCTGATTAAAGAAAAGATTAATCAGACAGAAAGAATGTTAATGCTTAAAAACAGAGGTGTTGCTGAAAGCTCGCTTGTCAAATATGTTTTTGATGATATCGCAAACCTTTGTGAAGCTGTTAAAACAAGGACAGAGGTCGCTAAGATGCAGGCAATCGCAGAAGGAAAACTTATTATTAAAGAGAATAACCTTAACTTCGTGCTTGACTATAATGTACCGAGTGATAATATTAAGAGCTTTACGTGGACAGACCCTGAACATGATATTCTAAGTGATATTGAGGATATTATTTCAGCTCTTAAACTGAAGGGACAAATACCTACGGTTGCTGTACTTTCCACTAAAATTCTAGCAGCTATTAAGAGCAACAAGGCTATTCAGTCAAAAATCTATGGATTGTCAACTGTGTTAACAAGACCTTCAACAGCTGCAATAAATTCTTTCTTCGAATCAGAGTATGGTTTCAGAATTGAAGTAAATGATGCCGTTTACCGCAAAATTGACAGTAAGGGTAAGTTTAAGACGGAACATTTCTTCCCGCAGGACAGAATTTCTTTCTTGTCACCGACCTATGATGGTACTATCGGAACAGGTCTTTGGGGAGTAACTGAAGAAGAACGAGAGTTAGGTGAATATACAGCAGAAAGTGACAGTCAGTTTGTATCTTGTATTCAATGGAAAACTCCCGACCCAGTGGCTATTTGGTCAAAGGCTGCAGGATTGTTTGTTCCTATACTTCCTAACCCAGCAGGACAGTTTATTGCTAAAATTACTGTTTAACGGAGTGTTTGAATTGAAATTTGATATACACGAAATAATTACATTACTTGAAAATATGGGGGTAAAAGATATTTCATGTGATGATGCTTTACTTGGTTTTATAATGCATGAAACGATAAATCAAATAAAATCACATTGCAATATATCCGCTATCCCTAAAAATGCAAAAGAAACTGTAATCTCAATAATTATAGGTAAATACTTAAAATCGTTAAAATCAGTCGGCAAACTAGAATTAAATGCATTAGACTTTGATGCAGTCCCTAAGAGTGTATCTCTTGGGGACACCAAAGTTGAGTTTACTGGTAATGATACAACGGATGAAAAACGCTTGGATTTGCTTATAGACTCTTGGATATCTAGCGGGTTAAGTTCACTTAATCATTTCAGAAAAATGGCATGGTGATATTATGATTAGTATGAAAAAGTACTGTGTTCAACTAGAAAAGCTGTATACAGACACTTGCACGGTAATTGAAAAGAAAAAGGTTAAGACATCAAGCATGCAAACACGTTTTGAGGATATGACCGTACTGTCAGACGCGAAATGCAGACTGTCTGTTGCAAGTATTCCATCAGCCTCTAGAGGAGATGTTTCTTCTTTGGTAAAAGAAATAAAGTTATTTGTTTCACCTGAGATTGATATTAAACCGGGTTCTAAGGTTATAGTTAAAAAGATTTTAGAGGACGGAATAACTATCGAAGAAACATATAGCTGTTCCGGATATGCAGGTGCTTATCAAACTCATCGGGAATATCAGCTTGAAATAGAGGATAAGAAAGCGTGATGTTATGTCAGCGTGGGGAAATTGTGATTTTTCTCAATTTGAAAAGTTTACAAGAAGAGTTAAAGCTATGGCAGATGACATGGATAAACTGTACAGAGATTGTGCTAAGGAGCTTGCAGCTAGGCTTTTAAGAGATGTTATAAAAAACACTGCTGTGAGTGACGGAATATATGAAGCTGTTTTTGTGTATGATGCGGGGCATGATTCAGGAGATTTCTTTTTGAAAAGAGTAGGCTCAGGCGGAACACTCAGACGAGGTTGGATGTATAAGACTCAGGAAGAAGCTGAAACAAACAAAAAGAATAAACCTGTTAAAGACATTGTAAGTGAGCTTAACATCATAAAAAACGGCAGTTCTTATAGAGTTGACATTATAAACTGCGTTGAGTATGCGAGTTATTATGAATACGGGCACAGGCAAAGACCGGGACGTTTTGTTCCGCAGATAGGTAAAAGTCTTAAATCAAGCTTTGTAGAGGGTCACTTTGTTATGACGAAAGCAGAAGCTAAAATAAACGCAAATGCGAGTAGAATAGTTGAGAAAAAGGTTAATGAATATTTGAAAGGCATGATGAGATGACAACACAAGAAATAATTGACGGATTATCACTATGGCTTAGTAATCTTTTTGGTGATGATTATGAAATATATGATACCAATGTAGAGCAGGGCTTAAAAGAACCCTGTTTTTTAATTACAGCTCATAATGTAACATCTGAAAAATTTCTTAACCGCCGTGAGAGACGAGTTATACCTATAACGGTTCAATTTTTTGCTGTTAAAGGTAATAATGAAAAACTGATACTTAGAAACACTGCTGATAAAATCATGGACAATATTCACATTATCAAGTTAGATAGCGGATGCAGTGTTTTGGTCAACTCAAAAGAATATAACATTACAGATGATATCCTTAATATCAATTTGACATTCGGAGTTATGATGAACGCTGAATATCAAAGCGACTGTTTTGAAAATCTTAATGTTAATACTGAAAGGAAAAACAATGATGAATGACAGCGAAAAACAATTAAAGCCCGAAAAGGCAGAAAAGAAGAGGTTTACAAAAGCTCAGATAATAAACAGCAGAGCTTTTGAAGAACACGAACGCGTTTTAAAAACATTTTTGAAAGAAGATAAAACATACACAATTGACGATGTGAACAAGATTATCGTCAATACTACTAAAAAATAAGAAAGGGTGATTTAGATGGCTTTAGGCGGAGGTACATTTACTACTCAAAACAAAACGCTTCCGGGCAGTTATATCAATGTAGTGTCGGCAGTTTCAAGAGCAGATGAAGCTGAAGAGAGAGGATATGCGGCATTGCCTATGTTACTGTCATGGGGACCTGTTGGACAGGTGTTTAAGGTAACCAAGCAGGATTTCAGTGAAAAATGCAAGTCTGTTTTCGGATTTGATTATTTTTCAGATGAAGCAAAAGGTCTGAGGGATTTGTTTCAAAATATACATACACTTTATTGTTACCGAGTTAATTCAAAGAACGCAAAGCAAGCTGAAAACACAAATGCGATAGCTAAGTATGCAGGTTCTGTGGGTAACTCAATAAAAACAGAAATTCTCGAAGGTGTAATTGAAGGCACTTTTGATATTTCAATTTATATTGATACCAAAAAGGTTTATGAAGTCAATGTAAAATCAATTACAGAGCTTAAAAACAGTGCTAACGATTGGGTTATATGGAAAGATGCTGAGCTTACGGCAACAGCAGTCGGAGGAGTTCCGCTTACAGGGGGTGCAGACGGTGATACTGCAACGGTTTCGGATTACTCAGTAGCACTTGATGCATTTCAAAGTTACAAGTTTAATGCAATAGGATGTCTGTCAGACGATGAAGATATAAAAGCTCTGTTCGTCACAGAAGTTAAGGATATGAGAGAAAACAGAGGCATTAAATATCAGACCGTTTTACACAGATACGAAAAAGCAGATTATGAGGGCGTTGTGAGTGTTGACAATAACGATAATACTGATTTGGTTTATTATACATTAGGTTTGATTGCAGGCTGTGATATTTCCGAGAGCAACACAAACAGAGTGTATTCAGGAGAATTTGAGGTTGATACTTTATACTCACAGGCAGAGCTTGAAAACGCTATAAAGGACGGTAAATTTGTTTATCATCAATGCGGTGACAGTGTTAGAGTACTGTCTGATATAAATACTTTAGTTTCTTTTACCGAAAGTAAAAATAAAGACTTTGCTAAAAACCAGACAGTCAGAACGATAGACCAATTTGTAATGGATGTTTCGGATATATTCAATACAAAGTATATCGGGAAAATTCCGAATGATGAAGACGGCCGTACTTCGCTTTGGAATGACATCGTATCATTAGCGGGTGATTATCAGACCAGAAGAGCTATTACGGATTTTGAATCTGAAAACATAACTGTTACAAAAGGCGATAATAAAAATTCTATTGTTGCGAATATTTTATTAACTGTAGTGGGTGCTACTGAACAGCTATATATGAGTGTTGTTGTTGGATAGAGAGGTGAACATTTATGAATGAAAATGCAGTAATGAAAGCTATAGACGCTGTTGCCGGGGGTGAAGGCAGGGCGTTCATAACAATAAACAATAACCGTTATTGTTTATTTAATATTGTTAATTTTAAGGCTGAACTTGAAATTTCAATCGGAGAAGTAAGCAGTATAGGCCGAAGAATGAAAGGCCACAAGCCGGGAATGATGTCAGGTAAATGGTCGGGGAGCGTACACTACAATAATGATGTATTGCGTTTGTATTGGAAGCACTATAAAGATACAGGTGATATGCCTACCTTTGAAATGCAGATTACAAATGATGATAAAACATCAGCAGCGGGAAAGCACACTGTAATTATAAAGCAGTGCTATTCCGAGGGCGGAGTCTTAGTACAATTAGATGCAGATTCGGAAACACTTACAGAAGACATCTCCGGAACATTTGATGATTTTGAAATGCCGGACACATTTAAAAACTTAAGCGGAATGTAATTTTCCGCTTGTTTATTTTTTTAAAAAAGAAAGAGGTAATTTATTATGGCACTAAAATGTTGGTTAAAAGAAAGTAAAATTGAAAAGAAAGCTGTTGAGTTTGCACCGTCTGCATCTTTTTTAGATGATAACGGAAAACCTGCAAAGTGGAAGATTAAGCCCCTCACATCTGAACAGGGTGAGACATTAAGAGAACAGTGCAGAACATTTAACAGCAAAACAAAGAAGTTTGAATTTGACTCAAAAATGTTCAATGTTAAGATTGCTACACTTTGCACAGTAGAGCCGAACCTTAACGATAAAGAGCTTCAAGATAGTTATGGTGTAATGTGTGCAGAAGATTTAATCAAGGAAATGCTTGATACTGACGGTGAATATCAGGGTTATTTACAGCGCTGCATGGAAGTGTCGGGATTTAATATCGATACTGACGAACTGGTTGAAGAAGTAAAAAACTAGTTAATGACGGCGACATTGAAGCTAATTATGCTTATTATTGTTTTCACAAGATAAAGATGTTGCCGTCTCAGTTCTTTGCTTTAGATATAAGAGAGCGTGCGGCTATTATGGCTTTTATTGATTTGAAAATCGACAGCGACAAGAAAAGAAATAGCAGGCTTAAATCCGCAGCATCGAAGAGGAGGTGATTAGTTGTCAGCTATCAGTACAAGCTTAAGATTAAATGATAATATGACTCCCGTTCTGAACAAAATGTATAATTCGTTAATGCGTACAAATCAAGGGTTCAGGACTATGGAACGAACAGCCAATTCAGGCGTTAATATAAATGTTTATAATCAGTTTAATACTAAAATTGAAGAAACAAAAAATAAAATAAAAGATGTTAATAGCCAGCAGGAGAAAACAGACAGGAATATTAATAAAACTTCCAGTTCTACAAGCGGTTGGCTTAGTAAAGTTAAAGGAATTGTTGCGGCTTATGCAAGTATCCAGACACTGAGTAAAGGAATCAAATTGTCTGATGAAATGACACTAACCACCGCAAGACTGGATTTAATAAACGATAAAATGCAGTCAACGGACACGCTTCAAAGAAAAATATTTTCTTCCGCAGAAGCTTCAAGAAGTTCATATTCAGATACAGCAGCAGTTGTATCACGACTTGGTTTGCTAGCTGGTGATGCCTTTTCGAGCAACGATGAAATGATAAAGTTTTCGGAACTGATGAATAAAAGCTTTGTAGTAGGCGGTGCATCTGATACCGAACAGACATCGGCAATGTATCAGCTTACTCAGGCTATGGCTTCAGGAAGATTGCAAGGCGATGAATATCGTTCGATTATTGAAAATGCTCCGCTTTTAGCACAAGCTATTGAAGATTATATGCGTAATGTTGAACACGCAAAAGGTACGATGAAAGACTGGGCTTCCGAGGGCATGCTTACAGCTGAGGTGATTAAGGCTGCGATGTTCAATTCGGCAGAAGAGACCGAAAAACGCTTTGAAAATATGCCTATGACTTTCAGTCAAATATGGACCTCTTTTAAAAATAATGCTCTTATGGCATTTCAGCCCGTTTTACAGAGATTAAATGCTTTAGCTAATAGTGAAAAATTCGAACAGTTTAAAAATCAGGCTATTTCACTTGCCGTAGATGTTGCTGATAAGCTGCTTACTGTTTTTGATGCAGTATGTCAGATTTCCGACTGGATATCATCAAATTGGAGTGTTATCGGACCGATTGTCATTGGTATAGCCGCTGCTATAGCTATTTATACTGCTGCACAATGGGCGCTTAATATTGCACTTAATGCAAATCCTATAATGCTGATAGTTACACTTGTCGGCTTGTTAATAGCGGGAATCATTTATTTAGCAAACAAGGTAGGCGGATTTGGTGTACTGTGGAATTACACATGGGCAGCAATAAAGGTAGGATTTTATTATTGTGAAGCCGCTGTTTTGTCAGGATTTTGGTGGATGGTTTACGGACTGTATAGTGCGTTTGACTGGCTTGCTACAGGGTTTGAAAATCTACGAATATTAATAGAAACTATACTGACCGGTATATCTAACTTCTTTATCAGTATCGGTGCGGCTATTATGTTACATATACAAGAGGTTATCAATACAGCAATAGATTTGCTGAACAGTTTAATAGATGCGCTGAATTATATCCCCGGTGTTGAAATTGATGCAGTGGGACATGTTACATTCGGTGATGATATAGAGGAAAAAGCCAGAGCTAAAATTGCAGAAAACAATGCCGAGCTTGAAAATAAAAAGAGTTTAGTAGCTAAAGATAGGGCAGAAAGAGAGAAAACCCGTGAGGGACTAAAAGACAAAGCAAAATCCGCTTGGAACGACAATGTGGCTAAAGCCGATGAAACATGGGATAGTGCCAAGCAGTATGCTGCGAATGAACGAGCACGGCAAAAAGAAGAAAATAAAAATAATGCTGTACAGGGTGCAAGTCTTTCAGATGAATACATGAACAATACCGGTACATCTTTAGACAACATTGATGAAAATACTAAAAAAACATCTGAGAATACAGAGGATTTAAAGTATTTGCGTGACATAGCCGAAAGAGATGTTATAAACAGATTTACTACAGCTCGTATTCATGTAGAAAATACAAATCACAATAATATAGATTCTAATGCAGATGTAGACGGTATCGTTTCGGGATTCGGCGACAAACTGGCTGAAACTGTATCTGTAGTAGCGGAAGGAGATTATAGCTGATGAGTTGCAAAGTTTATTTTAATAAAACTCTTTTCCCTGTGGCACCTGAGAAAATAACAATGAAGATAAAAGGTAAGAATGAAACGGTCACTTTGATTAATTCCGGGGAGGTAAATATATTAAAATCTCCGGGACTAACCGAAGTAAGCTTTGATTTGCTGTTACCCAGTGTAAAATATCCGTTTTCTGTATATAAAAATAATAAGTTTCAGAAGCCTGAGTATTATTTGAAAAAGCTAGAAGCCTTTAAGCTCAAAAAGAAATCTTTTCAGCTTATTATAACAAGGAGAACCGTTGGTAATAAACTTCGGTTTAACACCAATTTAACGGTTGCATTGGAGGACTATGAGATAAAAGAAGAAGCAAAACAATGTGATGATATTACCGTTTCGATTAAGCTGAAGCAGTATAGACCGTATCAAATAAAAACGGTTAAGAAGTTGAAAAGTAAAACAGGCACAAAAACTTCTAAAAAGAAAAAGCGAGCCTCTTCGAAGGACAGCGGGAATAAAAAGTATATTGTTAAAAAAGGTGATTGTCTTTGGAATATCGCAAAAATGTTTTACGATGACAGCACAAAATATACTCTTATTTACAATAAAAATAAATCTGTTATCGAAAACACAGCAAAAAAGCATGGGTTAAAGTCAAGCTCAGGCGGTCACTGGATATACCCGGGTACGGAGATTACAATTCCCGAAGATGTGTGAGGCGGTGCAAATGAATGGCTATTGATTATAAGCTTTATATATCCGATAACCTAGGTAAGATACTTGAACCTTTTGTTGTTGACGGTGTGACTTGGACAACAAAGAGAAAAGACGAACCCGGAAAACTAACATTTAAAATAATGTATGATAAGGATTTAAAAATCCAGAATGGTAATGCGGTAAGATTTCAAAAGGGCAGTAAAAAGTTTTTTTATGGTTTTATATTCAGCATGAAGCCTAATATAAAAGATGAGACTGTAGAAATCACAGCATATGATCAGCTCAGATATTTAAAAAATAAAGATACCTATGTTTATAAGAATTGGACTGCTAATCAGTTAATTACTGTAATAGCACAGGATTATCAGCTTAGAGTGGGCAAGCTGTCTGACACCTCTTATCCTATACCTACAGCGTGTGAGGATAACACAAGCCTGATGGATATGATACAAAATGCGTTAGATGAAACACTTACAGCTACTAAGAAAATGTTTGTACTTTATGATGATTTCGGTAAAATTCGCTTATCATCTTTGAAAGAGCTGAAAACAGATTTGATTATCGATAGCGAAACAGGTCAGTCGGTTGATATATCAAGTTCAATTGATAGTGATGTATACAACCAAATTAAATTAATACGAACAGATGAAGAGTCAGGTGTCAGAGAAATCTACATGACCAAAGACAGCTCTAATATTAACAAATGGGGTGTACTGCAATACTGCGAGTCCATTGATGAAAACACCAATGGCAAGGTTAAAGCAGATGCATTGCTTAAACTATACAATCAAGAGGTAAAGAAACTGAAAATTTCGGGTTGTACAGGAGATGTAAGGATACGGGGCGGCTCATCTGTTATAGTACAGTTAACGGTTATGAATTATAAAATTTATAATTATATGATTGTAGAAAGTGTAACTCATAACTTTAAAAACAATGAGCACACAATGGACTTAACATTGATAGGAGGCGGTTACAGTGCGTGAGAGCACAATAGACGGAGCAGTAGAACAAACCATAAAAGCAATGAAGAAAATAGCATTAGGGGTTGTTGAATCTAAAAAACCCGTAAATGTTCTGATAGGAACGGTAACTGGTGTAAACCCTTTAGAAATAACAGTAGACCAAAGGATGATATTATCACAGGAATTTTTAATCATTCCCCGTTCTATGACTGATTATACTTTGGATGTTATATTCCCTGAAATTAAGGGCGAGGTTGAGGACTATAACGGGACTATAGACATAAGCCATACTCATACAATAAGTGAATTAACAATGTCAAAGGTCAAACAGATACACAGTCATATTCTTGATAGTCTTTACTTAAAAGAAGCAGTAGTTAATCATAATCATAACATTGCTCAGCTCACTTTGAGTAATGTTAATCTACAGCATACGCATGATGTTACAATGCCACCTGCAACTGAAAATCCACCTCCAATCTTTTCTATTGATTCTCATGTGCATATTTTAGGAGGTTCAGTTTCTACTACTCAAAACTCTTTTTATAATCATACGCACACATTGTCATCAGGAAAGACAAGCGATACTGAAACAAAGCACGGTCACGCACTTGACACTAGTTTTGATAGTGAAACTGACAGTCAAACACTCGAACATGGGCATACTTTAGTCAGTGGTAAAACTAACAAATCAGGAAGTGAAAACCTCAGTATACGTCATAAGCACACGTTTACAATTCCTGAAGAAAGAAAAACGGTTAAGTTTGAAAATGCATTGAAGTTAAAGGATTCCGTCATACTTTTGAGAGTTCAAGGCGGTAAAAAGTTTTTGGTTATGGATAAGGTGATGGATAGATGATACCTATTATCGATTCGGATTTTACAGAAGATTTAGAAGAAATTATAGAACCTGATGTTACTTTTGGCATTAATTCAGATATGACAAGAGTGGATAGCGTAATTGATGGATTGGAAGCAGTAAAACAAGCTGTTTATATAATGCTGAATATAGAGAGGTATCAATATCTTATTTATTCTTTTGATTTCGGTGTTGAATTGCAGGATTTAATTGGTGAACCGATTGATTATATTGAAGCGGAACTAGAACGCAGAATATCGGACTGTTTGGAACAGGATGACAGAATTACAGAAGTAATTGATTTTGAATTTGGAAAGTCGGACATCGATAAATTATTGGTTTCTTTTAATGTAAATACTATATACGGAATAATTGAAGAATCATTGGAGGTCGTTACATAAATGTATGAAGAAATGACATATGACAAAATCCTTGAGGATATTTTATCAAGAATTGATGATACCTATGATAAGCGTGAAGGCTCTATGCTGTATACTGCCGTAGCTCCTGCAGCATTGGAAATATCGAGAATGTATGACGCATTGAATGTTATATTGACTGAAAGTTTTGCAGATACGGCAAGCAGAGAGTATTTGGAACGTCGTTGTGCAGAACGTGGCATAACTCCTAAAGAAGCTACGAAATGCCGAAAAATAATGCAATGTACAGCAATGAAGTTTTATACAATAGATACACTGGATATTAAAGAGGGAAGCAGGTTTACCTGCGGAACTCTTGTTTTTTATGTTGTTGAACGATTAGACAATCTTGACGGTGAAACATCTCAGTATTTAATTGAGTGCGAAACATCAGGAAGTGAAGCTAACAGTCAAACGGGAAGATTAATACCTGTTTTGTATATTGAGGGACTTAAAAATGCTGTGATGGGAAGAATTATAGTTCCCGGAGAAGACGATGAAGATGACGAAACACTGCGAGCCAGATATTTAAGTAATTTATCCACTCAGGGTTTTGGTGGTAACAAAAGAGATTACATAAATAAAGTATCAAGCTTGGCAGGAGTTTCAGGCTGTAAGGTCTTAACCGCTTCAGAGTTTAACGGTGGAGGCACTGTGAAAATCATCATCATAGCTTCTGATTATCGTGCTCCGTCAGCAGATTTAGTCAGTGTAATACAAAGTCAAGTTGATCCTGTCACTAATGCAGGGGAAGGTTATGGAATAGCTCCTATCGGACATCATGTTACGATTGTAGCTTGTGATGAAAAGTCGGTTGATATATCGCTTAGCGTAGTAACAAATGGATCTGCTGTTGAAAAGGAAACAATTATTCAAGCGATTAATGACTATTTTATCTCATTGAACAAAGTGTGGAGTAAGTCAGATAATATCGTTGTCAGGACATCATATATTCAATCTGCAGTATTGGAATGCAATTCAAATATTATTGATGTGTCTGATGTAAAAATAAACGGGAATGAATCAAATCTCATATTAAATAAGAGTGAAATCTCTGTTGTTGGCGAGGTGACAATAGATGAATAATACGGTTAGTTTAATAGCTTATCTTCCGGATATGTTTAAAAATATTTCTGAATTTAAAATTCTATTGGAATCAGAGGATATAACAATACAGTCTCTTTGGCAAACGATAATGCAATCTCTTGATAATCAGTTTATATTAACATCTGATATTCAAGGTATAGAACGCTGGGAGAAGATTCTTTCAATAGTTCCTGAGCCTGATGATGATTTGGAAACTCGAAGATATAGATGCCTTACAGCAGTATCACTTTCAGAATTGTCGACCATAAGAAAATTACAGGAAAAGCTTGAAACTATATGCGGTAAAGATAATATAGAAATGGTATTTGAATCTGATTTGTTTACTTTACATATTAAAGTTAAAAACAATAGTGAAAAGGCAAAGATGATTGAAAACTATATACTTGAGTCTATACCTGCAAATTTAGTTTTAGACTTTATATCATATTGAAAGGGGAATGTAAATGATTATATTTAAGGATAAAACATGGCAGACATTAAGTGGACATCCTAATGATAACTGGTTGTCAAATTTAGATATTGAGCAGCCATTGTATGTTGTTGATGACAACAGTGACATTGCTCAAAAGATAATGCAGTATAAAGATTTTGATTTTGTTATAGAAGATGGACAGCTTGCTGGTGTTAAGCAAATTAAGACCGTTGAAGATTTAAAACTTGAGCTTGCCAATACCGATTACAAGGTGATTAAATGCATGGAGTATCAGTTAGCAGGACTTGAAAATCCATATAATATACATGATTTAAATAAAAACAGGCAGTCCATAAGAGATAATATTAATGCTATGGAAACGAATAACACATAAGGGAAGTGGTTACGTGAGTTTAAAAAAGACAGGCTGTGATTTGATAATACATCAAGGAGACACAGCTTACCTGGATATTAAGATATGCAAAAAGCCGTTAGAGATTAATCCATCTGACAAGTTGATTTTGTCAGTCGCTAAAAGAATGACAGATAAAAATGCTGTCATAGTCAAAGAAGTGTATGCTGCTGATTTTAACGGGTCAACGGCAACATTTAGCTTTAGTGAGAGCGACACCGCCAATCTTACTCCTGGTGATTATTACTACGGTGTAAGATACCATCAATCAGCAGGTGATACATATTACAAGTTTACAGCTGCGGCAGACCGTAAATTTATTGTCAAGCCACATACACCCGATATTTTGGGGGTGAACAGTAATGGTATGTAAATCAATAGATGTGCCGTTAGAGATAAGTGTAGGAGAGCAGATAGCGTTAGAAATATACGAAAAGGCTGGTATGTCAATAGATACCAGCTTACCACAGCTTGTCTTTGCTCAGAGCGTGGTTATTAAGGCTAGTTATTTGCTCTTTCCTCCGCAAGGACAAGACAATGTTTTGTATGTGGATAAATCCAACAAACAGATTTATATATATGATATAGACAACGAGGATTATGAAAGCATTTTGCCAAACACAACCAATATGACCCCAATGTCCGCTGAGGATGTAAAAAATATGATTAATAAAATTAAAGGAGAATGACTAAAATGGCAAAAATTAAATATGTTAGCCCTGAAAATTTAGAAGCGGTAGAAACAGGATTAAAAGGTTGGATTGTTGAAAAGATTGATACTGCAATTAGTCAGTTAATTGACAATGCACCGGAAGCGATGGACACGCTAAAGGAAATCTCGGATTACATATCAACTCACAAAGATGAGTACACAGCTCTTGTTACGCTTGTAGCTGACAAGGCAAGCAAAACAGATGTAACAGCGTTGCAGACAGCTTTGGCAAAACTGGAAACGCAAATCAGCGGGTCATCTCACAGTCACACAAATCAAACTGTATTGGATAACACCACTGCAAGCTTTACAACAGCTTTATTAACCAAGTTAAACGGTTTGGCTAATTACGATGATACCGAAATTAAGCAAAAAATCGAGACAATCGAAACCGATATTCAGACTGCACAGACAGACATCGACAATCTTGCTCAAAGCATTAAGCCGATGACCTCAGAAGAGATTGATGAAATGTTTAACAGAGTATTTAATGATAGTGGTATTTAGGGGTGATTTAATTGCAAATATCTGATGAAAACATGGAAGAAATCTTATGTCGACTATCAAATATAATAAAAAAAGAAGCATTAACAAAAACAATAAGCGGAATAGCTAAGTTTGATAGTGATAATCTAACCTGTACCTTAGATATAGGATTTGAGCCTAAGTGTTTTGACATTTTGGGTACTGGCAATAATACAGGCATATATTTACGATGGGATAGAGACGACGATTGGACTGGTAATGCTGGATTTTTATACGACTATTATATCGATGGCAATACAATAACAATATCAACGCACATGACATTAAACGGTGAGTTTATTTGGCGTGCGTTCGGATAAAAGAAAGGAGAAAACAATGAGAATTAACTACGAAAGACAATTAGGCAAACGCTTGGCAAACTTTAATAGCAAGTATTATAAGCCACCTATTAACCAAGCCTCAAGAGGTCAGTGCGTATGGTATACTCAGGGCAGAGCTTACGAAAAGACAGGTGTCAAAATCGGTGCTAGAGGCGACGGAAAAGATGTATATGTAAACTGTAAGGCGAGCGGTTTTCAGGTGTCTGAATACCCGAAGTCAAATAGTATTGCTTGCTTCGGTGGCGGTACATTCGGACATGTAAAATATGTGGAGTATGTAATAGCTGATACTGTTTATTATACAGAGGCTAATTCAAATGCTGATAACAAGATAAGTGCCGATGACGGAGTTCTTAAAAAGATGTCATTGGCCGAATGGATGAAACAGCCGTTTCTTCGAGGTCATGTTGTAGTGAAAAAAGAAAAGCTAATCAACTTTAAGATTACAACAAAAAACAGACAGTTAGGTTTATACAAGTCAAGCAATATAAAAAAGAGCAACAAGGCTAAAACGGTAAGTGCAAACTCGGTAAAGGTAGTTGCTGGTAGCGGAATAACCAAAGGCGGCAGAGAGCTTGTAAAGGTTTTGTACGGCAATAAGTATTATTGGGCAATTAGAAAAAACAGACTGGGTAAAAAGCAGTTGGAGCAGGTGAAAAAATGAGCAGTGAAATACTAGTAGCGTTACTGTCGCTTATAGGAACGGCAATAGGAAGCTTCGGAGGATTAAGACTGACAAGCTACAGAATACAAAAGCTAGAAGAGAAAGTCGGGGAACATAACAACTTTGCTCGGAGGATGCCCGTAGTCGAAGAAAAAATAAAGGTAATAAACCACCGATTAGACGATTTAGAGGAGGAACAACATGAACATAACTAAAGGAACAATCACAAGAACGGCTATACTCGGACTTGCATTAACAAATCAGGTGCTAACGGTATTCGGTAAGTCGCCAATACCGATTGATGATGAAACGGTTACAAATCTTATAAGTGCAGGGTGTACAGTTGTAGCATCGGGTATTGCTTGGTGGAAAAATAACAGCTTTACGCAAAAGGCTATTGAAGCGGACGAGCTGCTGAAAGAAAAGTAAATACATAAAAAAAGGGAGTTAGACTTCGTTTGAGGTCTAGCTCCTTTTTGTTTATACAATTTGTTTGTATAGATTTTTTCTTTAGCATTCGTTATGTGTTTTGTTCATAATAACTACCATTTTTTGCATTTAACCAATTAATTGCTTCATCTTCACTTTGTTTTATTGCCATTTCAACTGCTTATTTTATATGTTCAATTAACATTATTGATTTTCTCCAACATTGATAATGTTTCTAAGGTTGATATTATGATGTAGGAAGTTTCGGTTGTTTAGTTGTTGAGTTACTTCATCATATACCGGTGCTTTCCCTTTAGGATCACGTATAGTAAGCATTAGACAATACTCTTGTGAAAGTTGATAGTTTTTATCTGTAGCATCCTGTTCAATAAAATCTCTAAATAATCCTTCAATCTTAAGATACCATTTTCTATCCTTTCCTAAATAGCGTTCTCTATTTGATGGTGTTACATCACCCAAATCCACAGCATACTTTTTTATTGGATGAAACTTCTTTCCATATTTGACTAGAGTACATTCTCTCTCAAATCCTGTTTGAGGATAAGTTCCTTTTGCTCTAGTGCTATAACAGTTATCTAACAGTAAATTCTGAGCATTATCAATCCCTTTTGGGTTTTTAATGGTTGGCTTTGTGATGTCACGCTTCTTTTCGGTTTTATAGGTGCCAAAAAAAACATCTATGTTGGACTGACAGTATTCTCCTGCTTGTTTGTCATCAAGGATGGATTTCGTTACAAGAGTTAATATTATTTGTCCGCTAAAATATCCATTTTCATCAATCAAACTTTCCGGATAAGGAAAATCAAACATTTCAATGAAACTGCCCTTATCTAATGTATCTCTTAAAATTAAAGTAATCTCGTCCGAAGAGTTATACAGCATTTCCTCAACACTAGAAGGTTTACCAAAGCCCATTTGTTCGACTTTGTCAGTCATATTTAATTTGCAACCAGTAGGGTATTTTGCATTATGAATCAGCAAAGCTTTTACAAGAAGAGGATCAAAATCTTCATTTATTAGATGGGATATTTCTGCTGCCATACGTGTTACCCAAGGAGTTGAAAAACTCGTTCCAGCATTATGTACAATATTTCCATCAACACTAAAGGAAGGTACACCAGTCTTATAAAGCTTACCTTCGTTCATTCCCGCGTTTCCGCCATAAAAAACCAAGTCTGGTTTGATTATGTTACTTGGCCCAGGTCCAATTCTTGTAAACGGAGACGGTGTATTTGGGTCGGAATAGTCATACAACCCTTTAGTCTCTGCAATAGAACCAATTACAAGTGATCTCACTGAATCAGCGGATTTTGCAATTCGACCTTTCGGTAAGTTCTTTTGGAAGTTTGTGCAATTACCAGCTGATTTAATAATTAAAACATTATTTTCGTCTTGTATATTATCTAATGCCATGCCAAAATCTGAGAACTCATCTAAATCTGCTTCTGCATTAGTACCTAAAGATAAATTCCAAACCTTAATATCACTATTTCTCTCTATAGCTTCACGAATGTGATCGATTAGAACATCCGGATAAATATTTTCCTTGATTGTGTCAGGATATACTGTTGCATCAAATAGTTTAACACCTTCAAGTGAAGTATTTGATGTTCCATTCAATTCATCTCCATATTCAATAATTCCAGATACAAATGTTCCATGAGAATTATTCTGATAAACTTCTGGATAGTTTTCAAAATGCTTTTCTATCTTCCATGATTTCAAAAAAACATTGTTAGAAATTCCAGTATCTAAAACACCTACAACTGGATATTCAACACCTTCAACGGGTGTTTTGGGTAAAAGAAAATTAGTATTTTCAAAAGCATCAAGTGAAGCAACAATTGGCACGAGTTTTTCAATTGAATAAACAGCTTCGAAATCTCCCATCAACTGCAACTGTTCTACGCTATCTATACGCACTCTATAGATAGTTATATCGGCAGTATATTTAGTTTTGCGGTCAATATTTATACTATGTTTAGAGCATTGTTGCTCAAAAATGATTTTTGAAACATTATTCAAATCGTAGTTGTTATAATTTATTAGTCTTACCTTATAAAATTCCGTATTACTATCATATTGACTAATAGAGGGTACAAATGTCTCAATATTTGTTACAGAGGAAATTAATTTTGATTGATTGTTTGTATCGGATAAAGCGGTATTAATGTTATTTAAAACATTTTCATCATAAACCACTGACAATAAACTTCTACTTCCCAAAAAGCCCAAGATATTGTTTCCATTTTTACTTGCATATAATGAAGCAATATTGTTTCTATGGGATTTTGCTATAGCTTTTTCGTTTATTGATGTACTCACAACCATTGGTAAAGTATAGTTTGATTTTTTTCTTTTATTAAGGCATTCAATAATGTTATCTATATCATTGCAAAGATTTATCGAATGGTTGTGTAACGCTTCTCCTTTTAAGACCCAACTTGGTGAATGCTGATCTCCACCACCTTCGGTGTAACGATCATCATAATCCTTACGTTTTTCAAAAAACTGAATCGGCAGATATTTTTTTGTCATACAATTATCATCCCCTTATTCTTGAATTTCGTTTCTTACTTGTCGTACAGAAATATGCAAGTTATCTGCAATGTTTTTTTGAGGAATACTACAGTCAAGTAAATATTTTATCAACGAACTATTCGAAATATTACCGTGAGCTTTGAAATTTGCAATTTCAAATAAAAAATCATATTCTGTTGCCATCATATTATTTTCAATTATTTTGTGTTTAACAACATTTTGTATTAGATTTTGTATTTCTGAATACGAAAAACCTTCTAGTTGTTCAACTATAATATTGTAATATTTTTTTCGAATACACTCTAAGTTTAATGGTTTTGCTGTTTTTTGAATCATCATATCAATTTCACTATTTGATGGTTTGGGTATATCAATAACAGTTTGAAATCTTCTCCAGATAGCGTCATCCAACAGTTCTTGATGATTGGTTGCTGCAATCAGTATTCCAGTAGAACAGTATGCATCCATATTTTGAAGTAAACTATTGACTACTCTCTTTAACTCTCCTAATTCATGTTTATCATCTCTCGCTTTTGCTATTGCATCAAATTCATCTAAAAATAATACACAAGGTTGTCTTTGAGCATATTCAAAAATTCTTCTTAAATTTTTTGATGTATTACCAAGAAGAGAAGAAATTAGTGTATCGAGTCTTGCTGTTACTAACGGAAGTTCAAATTTGTTAGCAATATAGTTAGCTATGCTGGTTTTACCACAGCCAGGAGGACCATACAAAAGTAAGGACATATTGAATGGCATTCCTAAGCTCTCGAGTTTATCCTTGATTTTAACTGTGTTTTCAAAGTCATCTAGCCTTTTTTTTATTGAATCTGAAAGTATTATGTCAGGAGCCACCGGTGAATAATCTATATCAACAATGCCTAAACGGCTTTCCTGATCAACAGGTGGTGCAACTAATGAATCAGTAATAGCAGACCCAAAATTCTTACTAGATAATACCTTTTCAATACGTTTGCTTGCTTTTTCATCACCATCTTCTAATAATTTTTTTGCAAGAAGTAAGGAATAGTTTTTAACTTTATCTTTATCACGTTCTAATCCAGCTTCTATTATTTTTGTAATTTCAGAATAAAACATACACATTGCCT
>ENA-ORLW01000818-ORLW01000818.1-human-gut-metagenome-genome-assembly--contig:-NODE-818-length-40302-cov-5.336930_pt1 | contig 40302 bp, 36 predicted proteins | sample MGYA00243017_ERZ508829 | MGnify/ENA primary metagenome ERZ508829 (study PRJEB26277, sample SAMN04329776) | human gut metagenome | biome: human-associated habitat | host: Homo sapiens | place: USA...
TATACTATAATTTCTGATTTTTGGCTACCTTAACCCACCGTCTAAAGCCAGTGGGATTGCGGTAGCCTTATTTCAAGTCGAACGCACGTGAGACTTGGCACGCGATTCTGGTCAGCTTTGCTGACATTCACAATCCGCTTCTCTGCGTTCAAAAAAACATCCTCCCCGCAGGAAGGATGTTTCTTTACTTCACATCTTTCAGATATTTGTTTAATACATAGCCGGTCGTTTCGCCATATTTGATTTCTGCCCATCCATTATCCAGAACTCTGACTCTGGTCACTTTGTCACCTTTGTCAAGCATACCGATAATCTCTGCATCTTCGGAAGAATCTGCACGGACATTCAGCACATCTTTTGCTTTCATGACTTTATTGGCTTTCACACCGCTATCTTCTGCATCCGGAATCGTAATCTCTGTCTCCGGCTGATCCATCTCCTGGACAATCTTCTGAAGCTCATCGTTGCCGGAAACGATCTCCTGATACTTGTCATTTACATCTTTGATAAGAGCCTGTACATCTGAATTCTGGATTACTTTCTCGATATAATCGTTGGTGTCCTGATCAGACTTCCAGTCAGCAACACACAATCCGCCGTTCTCATCTGGTTTCAGATACAGACAGACCACACTCGGAACCAGTTCCTCGACATCGCCTACTTTTGCTTCATAATAAGCAAATACAACATAGGAATTGTCCACCGGACCTTTCTTGGAATACACAGCAATATTATTATAGCTCTGTATGATAGAACTCTCAATTTTCTGCTTATCGCTGTCACTTAAGGACTCTGTCATGCCTGACAGCGTATCCAGGTCTTTGTTGCCCATTGCTGTATAATATTTCTGCACAGTCTCAAGAACGGTCAGATCATTTTCTGTCAAAGCCTCTTCCGTCTCTGTCTGAGCCTGTGTCTCTGTGCCGGTCTCAATCGTCTGGCTTCCTGTCTCAGAATCTGATGTTTTCTTTCCGGAACCACCAGTCAGCTTCACTGCAAACACAATGACGATACCGGCCAGTACGATTGCCAGTCCGATCAGGATATATCTGAGGTTATCTGACAGCCATTCTTTTAAACCACCCAAATTTCTACCTCCATTTGCTGTTGCGGTTTTTTCAAATATAAAAAACGCACCTGGAGGGATTCGAACCCCCGCCACATGGTACCGGAAACCATTGCTCTATCCCCTGAGCTACAGGTGCACATTTTATACATGAATGCTTCCGCACATACTCATGTAAAATCTTTCTTTTGGAAAAATTCTTTTTTACTATAACATGTTTTTTTCAAAAAGTAAAGCAAAATGGAGATTTTTCAGTAATCAGTGGGGGAAAGCCATCGTTAAATGATGCGTTTTGGCATCGTAGTGGTAGACCTGATCTGATAAAACCTCTTCCAAAGGCACCTGTGTGAGATTGATCTCACGCACCATGGAAAGCAACTCTGCGGCCTCCGGTGCTGCTTCTTCCGGAACCAGAATGCACTCGTGAACGCTGCTTGGCAGCACATAGAACGATTCCTCTAACAGTCTGGCTGCTTCCTGAAGAATATGGTCGTACAAAATGCCGCATGCCCCAAGACAGCGTTTCTCATTCGTCATCACGTACATCGGAATCTCTTCCTTCAGAAAATCCAGTTTTTCCCCTTCCGGAAGCATCTCCCTGATCAGCTCTGACATTTTATATACATGCATCGGCTGCTTTTCTCTGGTGTTTTCCCTGGCATATTCCCACAGTTCTTCTTTTGTGACCTCCCAGAAATCCAGATGCTCCTGACGGATCAGGATACTTCCGCTGCCAAACATCTCATTCTCAAACACGTAATAAAAGACAACCGCAAGATCCAGATAAGGAATATACGGTACTTCCGCAAGCAGTTTTTCGTTTCGCCCTCTGCCGATGATTTTGCAGAAGATCTCGTTCTTTATATTATCAAATTTCAGAAAATGTCCTGCATCCAGCGATGTATTGTTTCTGCACTCCTGATAGATATGCTGAACTTTCTCCGCAAGTTCCGGAATCGTCGCACCATCTCTGAACGCATGATAGTAATCTTCAAGATAAACAGAAGGGGATACATCATAACCGTTCTCCCGGATCAGAAAACAGTCTTTGGTAACCCCATTATTTTTCGTAACTTTATGAAACAGAATCGTCGCTTCCCCAATGCGGCTTTCTATTTCCTTTTGAAGATTTTCGATAAATTCTTTGTAACTCATACACAGTCCTTTCCTGCCATGCAGAAAAGCCCGGTTGAATGGATTTTTCTTTGTAAGTTTGCTGTTACATATTAGCATAATATTCATCATATTGCAAGTTTATTTTCGCTTTTTGATGAAAAAACATGATTGACCGGAAAACACAATGCAAAATCGAAAACATATTGAAAAACAGAACGCCATAACGATACGAAAACAATCTGCTGACACGCTGCGTTTCCTGTTCGGTTATTGCTGTGCTGTTTCACATGCTCTGTTCATCGGATTCCGGCCGGAAATATCTTTCTGCGTAAATGCCCCTGGCCAGCCAAGAACTTTGGGCAATGTGCAAAATGAACAATTCCCAAGAAGGTACTCGAACATGGCCGGTACTTTGCGACCGTATTTTGGTCGCTTACGTACCGCTGCCAATGTGAGGTAGCGAGAGCGTGCCTTCGGGGAATTCGTTCATTTGCACATTCACATTTTTCTATGCAGCTGCTACTGCATACTCCATCGCACATCATAAAATCCGGATGCATTGCTTTTCTTTGACGCACGCACCACTTTGATATAGTAAGTCCCTTTCTTCAAAGCAACCTTTTTCTGAAAATCTTTTGCGTCATTTTTCAGGGAAGCCATGCATATTCCATTTCTGCAACCCGGTCCGTAAAGATAGAATCGAAATGCATCGGTACCGATTGCTGCCAGCTCGATCTTGACTTTTCTGTTTTTCGCAAGCTTGAACTTGAACCAGTCTGCACTTCCTGCTTTTTCGCCTGCTGTCACAAGTCCGGATACTCTTTTCTTATGAGCAATCTGATACGCTGTCTTTTTACTGTCTCCTCCAAGGTCTTTTACTTTCTTTACTCCTGCCGAAAGAGAATAATAACTCTGATTCTTTACCTCAATATAATAAGTGCCAGGATTCACTCCGTAAACGATAAACTCTTCCGTGCTGACATAGCTTCTTTTATATGGCTCGAGAGACCGTTTCTTACTGTCACACAGACGAACTGCCATACCATACGGCGTTCCGTCTTCTGCGATCGCTGCCCCTGCAACGATCAGGATGCCTTTTTTCTTTACTTTTACCCTGTGGTAAACAGTTCCTTTTCCACGTTTCATAGTGCCGATATGGATATACATACCGGAGCCGACACTTTCCATATTGACGGTTTTTGTTGATGCTGCATACGTTGTTGTTTTCATACACAGGATCAGTACAAAAGCTGCCATCAGCATAAACAGCTTACGCACCATTGCATGTCCTCTTTTTTTACGCTCTTTCATTCCTTTTTCTCCTTTCCGCCTGTTTTGTTTTTCTTTCCTTTTCTCGCCTGCGAAGTACTTTGTCTCAGGGCAATTCCTGTGCTTTTATCATATCATATTCCAGACCCCTGCACAAGAATAAAGAATATGCCGGAGACATTCACAGGGAGCGTTTATCTTAGCCGGAGACTGCACTCCCACTGAGACAAATCTGTTGCCCGCCACTTTAGAAAAGGAAGTCTTCTCCGACTAAAAAAACTGCAGCAGCATATCTTTCAATACACTGCAGCAGTCTGTTCAAGCCAAAGCATTTTCTCTGAGTTCAAGTCGGCATAAAGCCATGATCTTTCTTATACTCTGGACAGATATTCGCCTGTTCTTGTGTCAATTTTGATCTTGTCGCCACGTTCTACGAACAGCGGTACGTTTACGTTAGCACCTGTCTCAACCGTTGCCGGTTTTGTTGCTCCCTGAGCTGTATCACCTTTGAATCCAGGTTCTGTCTCTGTAATTTCCAGTTCTACAAACAGTGGCGGTTCTACTGCAAATACATCACCGTTGATGGAACATACTTTTACCATTTCGTTGTCTTTAACAAATTTCAGTGCATCACCGATCGTGTCTTCGTTCAGTGCAACCTGGTCATATGTCTCAACGTTCATGAAATAGAACAGATCTCCGTCATTGTACAGATACTGCATATCTACTCTGTCGATACGTGCCTGTGGGAATTTTTCTGTCGGACGGAATGTTTTTTCTACTACACCTCCGTTGACAATGTTTTTCAGCTTTGTGCGGACAAAAGCTGCTCCCTTACCTGGTTTAACATGCTGGAACTCCAGAATCTGATATACGGTTCCATCAATTTCCAGTGTAATACCATTTTTAAAATCTCCTGCTGATACCATCTGATCTTCCTCCTTATTTTCGAAACGGACATCGCAATCCGCTTATAGCACTTCTGTTATCGGCTGTCCGCATAGTCTCATCTTATTTTATAATAAAACCTGCACTTTTTCAACTGTTTTTTACAGTTCTATCAGTTCTTTTGGTGAATGTGCAAGATTTCGGCACCCCTTTTCTGTGATCACGACCAGATCTTCGATCCTGACACCGCCAAATTCCGGGATATAGATGCCCGGTTCTACTGTCATCGTCATATTTTTCTGCAATACACTGTGGCATTTTGGTGACAGTCTCGGTTCTTCATGGATAAAAAGTCCGACGCTGTGCCCAAGTCCATGTCCGAAATACTCGCCATAACCTGCTTCTGCAATGAGCCCTCTTGCCACCTGATCGACTTCCGATCCCGTCTTTCCGGCACAGATCTGCTCCAGTTCCGCCATCTGGGCTTTCAGAACGATCCCGTAGATTTCCTTCTGTTTTGAAGAGGCTTCTCCAAGCACTACGGTACGTGTCATATCCGAACAATAGCCGTCATATCGGCATCCGAAATCCATGGTGATAAAATCACCCTTTTCCAGTTTTTTTGCGGTCGGTACGGCATGCGGCATGGCAGAATGAAGTCCGGATGCCACGATCGTATCGAAACTGTTGCCTTCAGCCCCAAGTTCCCGCATATAATAATCCAGCTTTGCCGCGATCGTAAGTTCGGTCACACCCGGTTTGATATCTCCTAAGATTTTCTGAAATGCCTGATCTCCGATCGCCTCTGCTTTTGCGACTTTTTCAAGCTCTTCTTCTGTCTTGATGCAGCGAAGAAGATTGACTTCTTCGCCAAGCTCCATCCACGTTGCTTCGTCTTTTGTCGGACTGCTGATCTTTTTAAAGTCTGCACAGATCATCTGCTGATCTTCAAAACCGATCGTTTTTGCCTGATCTTTTCGGATACATTCTGCGATCAGCTCCCGGTAACCCTTCTCAGTGCTAACTTCCACAACGGCAAACTTCGGTGCCTCCTGTTTTGCCTGCGTGGTATAACGCGAATCGGTCATCAGCACTTTCTGATCGGCAGATATATAAAGATAACCGGTCGCACCGCCAAAACCACTTAAATATCGCATATTATATCCATCGGATATCAGAATCGCATCCAGATTTTTCTTTTTTAACAGCTCTGTCACTTTTTGTGTCATTCTTTTTCCCTGTCTTTCTTATAAAAATACAGAACAATCTTCTCCAGATAACGTTTGAGCACGATCTGAATCTCTTCTTTTGGATGGATCGGCTTAACCAGAATGGTGTACATCCCTGCTCTTTTGGCACCCCAGACATCGGTAAAGAGCTGATCCCCCACAAACAGGCTGTCTTTTTCGGTGCAGCCCATCATCTGCATTGCCTTCCGATAATTTTTCGTGGATGGTTTGTGGGCATCTTCGATGTATTTCCCTCCGATGGCATCCGCAAACGGTTTCACACGCGGAAGCTGATTGTTGGAAATCAGACAGTAATCCATGCCAAGCTCCCTCAAATGTGCAAACAGGGCTTTTGCTTTCTGATCTGCCGGTGCTCCGTGCGGAACCAGTGTATTGTCGATATCAAAGAGTACTCCCCGATAGCCTTTCTTTGCCAGTTCGGCAAAATCAATGCTGTATGTTGAGTCCAGATATTCATCCGGATAAAAACGTTCCACTAACATAAATTCTCCCATGTTCTTACAGTCTTTGCAATACATGCCTGAACCTGTAAGAATCGTTCCATTTTCTCTGTTATTTTTCCAGGAAATCCTGCATTGCCCCGAAATGCTCTTTCATCTGCTCTATGCCGTGCTGATAGAAATCTTCCAGAACTTCCGGTTTGGATTCCAGTCTTGAGACGGTCTTGCCCTGCGGCCGGATCACAAAAATCCTTCCTTCTTCCTCCCAGCGTTCCACCAGTTCCATGACTTCATTGTACTGATGTGCCCGGCGGCAAAGTGCCCTTGCCAGATTCGGATAATCCTTAAAAACCGTCTGATACATCAGAATATCCCGTTTGGATATGGTCTTGCGGTATCCTTTGTTTCTGGTCAGGATCAGAACGTTTTTGCGGTAACCGCTTCGCATGCTGTGGATCAGCGGAATAGAATCTGCAATGCCTCCATCCAGGTACGGCACCCCGTCGATCTCTACCATCGGTGTTACAAGCGGCATACTGCTTGAGGCTCTGCAAAGCTGCATCAGCCGGTCTCCGTCTTCTTTTTCGCTGTAATATTCTGCCTGACCGCTCTCGCAGTTTGTCACCACGATCTCACAGGTCATATCGGATGCAAAGTAAGTATCAAAATCAAAAGGATGCAGTTCTTTCGGATCTCGCTCAAAGATCAGATCCATGTCCAGCAGACTTTTCGTCTGGAAAAAGTTGTGAAAATTGATTATTTTCCCGTCCTCGCCGGAACGGATCATACATGCCTTTGTCCTCCCGGGCTGCCTTGAAACATAGTCCACTGCATTGCAGGAACCGGCAGAAACTCCGATCACATGCGGAATATAGTACTCCTGCTCCATCAGATAATCCAGCACGCCGGATGTGAAAACCCCTCTTTTTGCTCCTCCCTCAAGGATCAATGCTGCCTTCTGCATTTCTTTCGCCTCCTCATCGGTTTCTAAGTTGAGAGTATAGCTCAAAACTTTTCATCCCGCAAGTATATCTGTCATTTTTCTGTACATACTGAATTCAGAAATGTCTCTGGCATTCTTGCTGCGAGGTGTACATCATGCATCGCATAACCTGTTTTTGAAAGGAGCAAGCCCGTGAAAACAGAATTTCTTTTATTATCCCTGATTTTTTCCTTCACAGCCGATGTTCTTTTTCTGAAGACTCCCTTTGAACTTACGGCAATCTTGTTTTTTATCGCAGTGCAGTACTGCCATCGCCGTCTGCAAAACGGTTCTTTGCTCTCTTTTACTGCCGGCGGCTTTTCTGGCATGTTCTTCCTGCTTTTGCTCTCTTATTTCTGGCATATAAAAAGCAGCCTCCTTACGGCGGCCGCCTTTTTCTATATCGCACTGCTGACCTGGAATCTGTGCAGTTCTTTTACGGTGAAACGACAAAATACGCCCACTCTGCTGCGAATCTGCCTTGTCATGCTTCTTGCCTGCGATCTGAATGTCGGATTTTTCAATCTGCCCCGCTTCTGTGGTGATCTTCCGCATTCTCTTGCTTTTTACTGCACGCACATCGCCGGAAAGCTGATCTGGCTTTTCTATCTTCCAAGCCAGTTAATCCTGCTTTACCTGTTCTTTCGCTTCCCCAAGAAGAATCCATCTTCCGTTCTTCTCTGATCCTTCTCTTTTAATCCAGCCCTGCTTTTTCATTTTGTCGATATCACGCAGAATGGTACGCTTTGTGACCTGAAGCTCCTGCACCATAGCACTGATCGTGATGCGTTCGTTCTCTGCCATCATTTTCAGGATCTGCATCTGACGCTCCTGCGGCGTGAAACGTTCACCGTCAGCACTTTCTTTTTCCTGAGGATCTCTTACATCCGTTTTTGAAAATGCTCTGTTTTCCGCTGCCAAAGGTGTCTTTACCACAATTTCTTTTACCGGTTCCTGTCTTGTTTTGCCGGATTTTTCTTTCTGCCAGTTCATCCGGCAGATGCCGTCGTGTTCTTCTTTTGTCAGTCCATAGCTGTCCTCTTCTGATGCAATACCAAACTCACAGAAATATTTCTTCAGCATCGGATTTCCGAAACGTCCCATGCTGACTGCAAACTCTGCGGTAAGCTTCTGCGATGATGCCGTGATTTTTGCCGGATACGCACTCGTATATTCTCTGGACAAAAGAAATTCACTGACAAATGCTTTCGCCGTCTCTTCTCCGGCTGCCGGCTGCAAAAAACGGATCAGTTTTTCTGCCTCATCCAGAAGATTCGTCTCCATATTCAGACGCTGCGTTTCTCCGTCCACCTGCCGCTCACAGGTAACTGCCGTATTGGCGAAAAGATTGCGAAGCGTCATATCTTTTCCGAACAGAAGGCCTGCCAGAAGGCGAAGACCACGTTCTCCCGTCTCATAATTGATACCGGAAAGATTCATTTCTTTTAAAAGGGCATGATTTTCCAGCTTGCCAAACGGATGCTCTTCGTTTTTCATCAGCAGCAGTGCTTTTGCCCTCTCGATCAGACTGTCTGAAAGATCGTTTTCCCGCATAAACGGATAGATTTTGCGTTCTGTGTAAATCTCCTGTTTCTGCACATAAAGTCTTGTCAGCTCTTCTTTTCGTTCTACACGGATATTTTCTGTTCCTCTTCTTACAAAAACCTTTCCGCGAAGAGCATGGACATTCGCACTTTCCGGAACATTCAACACCAGGACATATTTGCCGTCCACGATCTCACGCACCGGTTCCATCTCAAACGGCGGCTGGAAGGTGTCTGCATTCTGAGTTGCCATCTTCAGTGCCTGGATGATATCCGGGATTGCCCGTTCTTTAAATCCATATACTTCACCGCTTTCATCTACTCCCAGCAGAAGTGTTCCTCCTCTAGTATTCAGAAATGCACAGATTGTCTCAAACACATTTGTATGGATTCCATCCTTGCAGCTTCTGAACACGGTATTTTCATTCTCTCCAACTGTGATCAATTTCTGTGCTGTCATATTTTCCTCCTTCATGACGCACTTGCTGCGTCAATAATGGTAGATTTGGAAGTTAACTTCCAAACTTTTTCCGCCTGAAATTTCCGGCGGATCACAGATTCGCCTTCTTTAAGACGGTTTTTCAGTTCCTCTGTCTCACCAAATAAATCGCAAAATATCTGATATTCATCCAGCAGCCCCTGACCGTGCAGCACCCTGTAGGCTCCGGCATCGCTTCCGGCTGCAAGCAGCACGCCCTTTTCCCAGGCACAGCTTACATTCGCCCTGGCAGAATCAAAAATCTTTTCCAGTTCTTCCTGAGGATATCTTCCACAGCCAAGCAGGTTGCCGGTCGTCACAAGCGTCGGTACCCAGACCGTCTCCTTCTCTTTCATGGCATCGATGCAGTCCCGGTCGATATAATTGCCATGTTCTATGCTGTCAGCCCCCGCAAGAGCTGCGGCACGTACGGCATCCGCCCCGTTGACATGAGCCATGACCGCCATCCCCTCTTCGTGGGCAATGTGGATCAGTTCTCGGATTTCTTCCGGTGCAAGCGGCTCTTCTGACATCTGCCCGAACTGTTCATAAACCATGATCCCGGAGATCATGATCTTGATAAAATCTCCGCCGAGATCTTTTACTTTCTTTACCAGATCTCGGTATTCTTCCAGATCTTCCCAGGCACATCCGACGATCCTGCCGTAATGCCCTTTGCGATGAATGGCAAACATCGGGCTGCGGTAATCGATCCCATACTGTGGTGCGATCTTTGACGCATATTCGGACACATGCAGGGCATCTCCGCCATCTCTTACAAATGTAATCCCACGTTTCCGATACTCTGCAAATGCCTGCCGGATCGCCTCTTCGCTGACATGATTTTTATGCAGTGCCACTGCTTCTTTATAATTTCTGCCATTTAGAAAGATGTGAGCATGACATTCTCCAAACATTCGGTTCACCTCATTACATGCATCTTATTTTTTCTTTCTCTTCACACTCCATACGGACGGTACAAAAATCATCAGCATCGGGATCAGCTCCAGTCTTCCGGCCAGCATATCAAAGCTTAAAACCAGTTTGGACAAATTGGAAAATCCTGAGAAATTGCCGGCCGGTCCGACCAGTCCAAGTCCCGGTCCGACGTTGTTCAAAGTCGCTGCCACGGCCGTAAAGTTGGTAACCAGGTCTTTCTCATCCAGTGAAACGATCAGAACCGATGCCACAAAAATAATCATGTATAATGCAAGATATGCATTTACGGAACGGATAACTTCGGTCTCCACCGTTCTTCCTTCCATACGTACACGCTTGACGCTTCTTGGATGCAGTGCCAGTGAAATCTCACGTCCGATGCCTTTTAACAAAAGCAGGATACGTGACACTTTGATACCGCCTCCGGTACTTCCCGCACAGGCTCCGACAAACATCAGTGTCACCAGGATCGTTCTGGAAAAACCCGGCCACTGGTTGAAATCCACCGTACTGAATCCGGTGGTCGTGATGATCGATCCAACCTGAAATGCTGCATGGTGAAATGCCTGAAACAGACTCGAAAATCCCCCGGAAATATTGAAGGTGATCGCCAGGATGGAAGCCGCTATGATCGCCAGATATGCCCAGACTTCCGTCATACTGGAAACCTGCTTGATCTTTTTCTTCAAAATGCAGAAGTAGAAGGTAAAGTTGACACCAAACAGGATCATAAACGTAGTGATGATGCCCTGCTGCAGCATCGTATAGCCTGCACACCCATCACTTTTTATCGAAAATCCACCGGTACCGGCCGTACCGAATGTAATGCAGAGGGTATCAAACAACGGCATTTTGCTGATCAACAGCAAAATGATCTGAATCAGCGTCATACCAAAATAAATAGCATAAAGGATTGCTGCCGTATAGCGGATCTTCGGCACGAGTTTGCTCACGTTCGGTCCCGGACTTTCTGCTTTCATCAGGTGTACGATTGTTCCATTTCCTTTATTTGGAATAAAAGCAAGGATAAAGACCAGAATTCCCATACCTCCTACCCAGTGGGTAAAACTTCTCCAGAACAGACTGGCACGTGAAAGTGCCTCTACATTGGTCAGAATACTGGCTCCTGTAGTTGTAAAACCGGAGCTCACCTCAAAAAATGCATCGAAAAAATTCGGGATTTCTCCTGTCAGCATAAACGGGACTGCCCCAAATACAGAAAACCAGATCCATACAAGTGCAACTGCTACCAGACCTTCTTTGGTATACAGAGTAATCTTTTTCGGCTTGCGAAATGTGCTGACCCCGCAGAATAATGCACAGATCCCACAGGAGATCAGATAAGAAGAGAGAACACTTTCCCCGTAGATCAGCGAAACCAGGATCGGAAGCAGCAGAAAGAGTGCTTCGAACCCGCTCGCCATGCCAAGTATGTAAAAAATCATTCCATAATTCATGTTTTCACCCTTACCGTTCTTTCACAATATCGGATATATCATCCAGTCCCTGATTGGTCGTGACAACGATCACCTTATCCCCGATGCTCATCACGTCCTGACCGTTCGGCATGATCAGCACACCGTCACGGTAAATCGATGCGATCAGCAGATTTTTTTTCAGAGACAGTTTCTCAAGCGGAATGTCAAGGATCGGAGACGACTGCCGGATCACAAATTCCAGTGCTTCCACACGGTTGTTTACCAGGCGGTAAAGTGTCTCTACATTACTGCCGATGGTATTTTTCATGGCACGCACATAACGCACGATGTATTCTGCCGTCACATACTTCGGATAAATGATACTGTCAAGATCCAGTTTGTTGATGACTTCATCGAACGTGGTATTGTTTACTTTTGTGATACTCTTGATCTTCGGTGCATGCTCTTTTGCAAAGAGTGAGAGCAGGATATTTTCTTCGTCCACATCCGTCAGCGTCACAAAGGAGTCCATCCAGTTCACGCCTTCTTCCATGAGGACATCCTGATCCGTTCCCTCACCGCAGATGATCGTCGCCTTCGGCAGAAGGTCGCTTAATTCTTCGCATCGCTCACGGTTTTTGTCGATGATCTTGACATCAATGCCCATGGTCAGAAGCTGTTTTGCCAGATAATAGGCTGTTGTACTGCCGCCTATGATCAGGGTATCACGAACCTGATCCGTCTGGACTTTGATCTTTTTAAAGAACTGACTCGCCATTTTCGGCGGTGCCACGATCGACACGATATCACGCTCCTGCAGCACGACATTTCCATCCGGAATGATAACCTGATCTCCGCGGACAACGGTGCATACCAGCACTTCGCAGTGAATCTTTGCCCCCATATCTGCGATCCGCATATTATTCAAAACAGAGTTTGCCCCGATACGGAACTGCAAAAGCTCAATGTGTCCGTTTGCAAAAGTCTCGATCTTGATGGCAGATGGGAAACGTAAGATCCTTGCCATCTCGGAAGCTGCCGCCTGTTCCGGATTGATGACCATCGCCATACCAAGCTCTTCCCGGATAAAGCGGACTTCCTGACTGTACTCCGGATTCCGCACGCGGGCGATCGTCTGACAGCCGTTTCCGGCTTTTTTGGCGATCAGACAGCACAGCAGGTTCAGCTCATCTGAACCAGTCACAGCGATCAGCAGATTTGCCTCCCGGATGCCTGCCTCCAGCTGGACATTATGGCTGCTTCCGCTTCCTACCACGCCCATAATATCACACGCGTTTGATATATCCTGCACTTTTTCGGCATCTTTATCTACAATAACAATATCGTTTCCTTCATTACTCAACTGTTCTGCCAAGGTTGCTCCTACTTTTCCGCAGCCCACGATAATGATCTTCATTTCTTTTTCCTCACCTTGAATTTTCTGTTTTTCGATTTCCTTTCTCTGTCCAAATACAGGTAAGCCGAAAACGGCCACTGAGCTTTGTATCTGCTCTATGGCCGCATCTTCCGTCGGAAATTTCCTTTATTCTTCTGTTGTTTTTATATCCATAACCTGTTCCAGGATCTGTGCTGCGTCTTTGATACATCCGTCACAGGACCGCAGAACCTTGCCTGTCCCGATCCCTTTCAGATCCTTGCAGACCACGGAACCGTTCTTCTCTCCAAATTTCTGAACGATCTCTCTGCTGACACGATATGTCGCACCTTTTGTGACCGGTTCTTTTGTATTGCGGCTGCTCTTTAAAAGTCCTGTCACCATACAGGCTCCCGAAACGGCTCCGCAGGTACACTGCATACCGCCCATACCGGCTCCGAATCCTTCTCCTGCCGCAAAAATAAGATTTTCATCCACTCCCACCAGATCTGCATAGGCACATGCCACTGCCTGACAGCAGTTGTAACCCTTCCCATGATTCTCCAGCGCTTTTTCTACTCTGCTGCTCATTTTGATTCCTCCATTGTAAAACCACGTTTCTCACGCCGAATAATATTGCAATTTTACACTACTTTCGCTCAAATTACAAGAGGTATCAGGATTTTCACATAGAAATTCTCCCCTCTTGAGCCGTATTGAAACTGACCGCCACGGTTTTTGACTGTTTTTCTTACATTGTGAATCCCATATCCATGCATTCTGTCGTCTTTTTTGGTCGTCCGGAAGATTCCCTTTCTTACCTGTGCATGTGCTTCGCAGCTGTTCTCCACGATCAGCATAAACATCGAATGATGTTTTCGTACTTCAATCTTTACCATGCGTTTTTCTTCTTCCAGCTTTTCACATGCCTCTATTGCATTGTCCAGAAGATTTCCAAGCAGAATGCACAGTTCTTTATCTGCAAGAGCGATCTCTCCGATCATATCTGTCTTAATTTCATATAAAATTTTCTTTTTTTCCATGGCAAGCAGCTTATATTCCAGGATCATGTCAAGGATCAAATTCTGCGTCCACTGCCTGTGCCGGTCTTTTTCCAGCGGCCGCAGTTTTCCGATATATTTATGGAGACGCTCATACTCTCCTTTTTCTGCCAGCTTCCACATCACCAGATTGTGATTGTTCATATCATGATATAAACGGCGGTTTTTTTCGTATTCCATCGCCAGCTCTTCATACTGATGCTCTGCCATATCCACCCGCATCTGCAAAATCTCTTCTTTTTGTTTCATATCGTGGTAGATCAGATAAATCATGCACAGAATCCCCAGAAATACAACCATTGCCCAGATACTGCTCTTGAACACGATCTTACTGCTGCTCCCGAGCAGAACATTCTGGAAATAGAATACGGCAGAAGATCCGATCAGAAACAGCAGCGAAACGAGCATCCAGTTGACTTCGATCTCATGGCTTTTCTGCCATTCACAGATCCTCAATACCAGAATACAGACCATGATCCTGCTGATATTCAATGCCAGTATGCTGACCATCCCAACGTCTGCATACTCTGCTCCGATGCAGAACAGCAGTACAATCCAGGTGCGACTCAGTTCCTCCAGTACCTGAAAACAGCCAAACACCAGAAATGCCCGCCAGATGGAAACTCTTCTTACTGCCCACAGAAGCAGTGCCAGAATGCCGCTTTTGAATATAAAAATCTCAGCTGCCGAAACACCTGCTTTACCCAGGCATCTAAAAAAGACATTCATCCCCACCGAAGCACACAGATAGATCAGGCTTTCTTTTCGCTCTACCATTTCCGGCTTCAGACCTCTGGCAGACACATCACATATCAGAAACACTTCCAAAACCACGATCAGATACTCTGCAATTGCAAAATCAGTCATCCCCATCCTCTTTCCATATATTCACTCATTTTCTGCATGATCTCTCTGTTATGTCCTCTTCCTACCTTGATCAAATCCCCATTGTCCATCGTAAGCATTCCCTTTTCCAGGCGTTCCACATGAAGCAGATTCACAATATATCCCCTCTCTGCTATGACAAACTGCTCTTTCGGGAGTTTTCCGGCAACCTCTTTTAAAGATTCCCTGTTTGCCTTTTTTCCCTGAAGTGTCACAAAAATGGAATTCTTCTGTTCTTTATAAATATAACAGATCTCACGCAGTGCTACTTTTTCGAACACGCCTGCTCTTTTTACCAGATACTGTCCTTTGACATGTATGCCGATTTCCCGACAGATCTGCCGCATCGTCTGTACCAGTTTCTTTTCCATATTTTCTTTGATAATATAATGAAATGCCCGGACTTCGTACCCGGAAAGTGCATATTTTTCGTATGCAGTCAGGAACACGATGTATGCCCTCTCCTGTATTTTTCTGATCTCTTTTGCAAGCTCCAGTCCATTCCCGTCCGGAAGTTCAATATCCAGAATATAAACCGTGAACAATTCCTGCGGCAGCTCACTTTGCAGCTGACTGAATGTAGAAAAACACTCAACCTGAAAATTTTCCTCTTTGAAATTCCGTTCTATCACTGCCTTCGTGCTTTCTCTGACCATATAGTCATCATCTACAATCGCTATTCGGTACATAACCAATTCTCCTGTATTTTTAAGTACATTCTCCTTATAGAATATATAGGAATTATCAGAAAAAATCAATTACTTTTGTGCCTCAGTCGAAAACAGGGAGCTCTTCTTCAGAGCTCCCTGTGCATAAGCTAGGCGGATACAACTCACACTCGTTTACTGACTCACACTTCAATCCCATATTCTAAAAGCCCACCTACCTGAGGTGATTATATGGTTTTTTGTCTATTTTGTACGCTTTTGTCCGTAAATTGTCTTTTTTTGTCCGTAAATTGCAAAAATGCCAGGATCATAAGCCAGAAACCACGATGTGCTTGCACAGGAGTGGTTTACGACTTAATGACCCACCCAGACATGAGCATAAAAGTGGAGCGTAAGCTTCACGATATGCGAATGTCGGACAGAATTGTGAGAGTACGAAGTACGGAAGCATTCGTATGGCATCTTTTGTCTATAATATCTTGCAAAGATATGTTATTCCTGATCCAGAATTTCTTTCAGAATTTTGTTAACACTCGCCGGATCTGCTTTTCCTTTCATGGCTTTCATGGTCTGTCCCACCAGAAATCCGATCGCTTTTTTCTTGCCGCCTTTGTAATCGGCCACCGACTGTGGATTCTCAGAAACAATCTGCTCGATAGTGGCCTTAAGTGCACCTTCATCGTTCACCGTTTTCAGTCCATGTTCTTCGATATAGGCTTCCGGATCAACATTCTCTTTGAAAATCTGCTCAAAGACTTCTTTCGCCACCGAACTGTTGACTGTTCCAGCATCTGCAAGATCTACCAGTTTTGCCAGATTTTCCGGTGCAAAAGAAAGATCTTCCGGATCCATGTTGTTTTCTTTTAACAGTCGCAGGGTCTCACCCATCAGCCAGTTGGATACTTTTTTCGGCTTTTTGCAGATTGCAGTTGCCGCCTCAAACAGATCCGCCATATGTTTGGAATTTGTGATGATCTGTGCATCATAATCCGGAATATCAAATTCTTTTTTATAACGTTCCAGTTTCTCGCTGCGAAGTTCCGGCTGGCGTGCCTTCACCTCTGCGATCCATTCGTCACTGATCACAACCGGTGTCAGATCCGGGTCCGGGAAATAGCGGTAGTCCTGGGCATCTTCCTTGGAACGCATGGTAAAGGAACTTTCTTTGTTGTCATCCCATCTTCTGGTCTCCTGAATGACCTTTCTGCCCGCCTCGATCAGCTCGATCTGACGCTCTCTTTCGCCTTCGATCGCATGAGCGATGGCTTTGAAGGAATTCAGGTTCTTCATCTCGGTTCTGGTGCCAAACTTTTCTGCTCCGACTTCGTGCACGGATAAGTTGACATCGGCACGCATCGAGCCTTCCTGCAGTTTGCAGTCTGATGCTCCGAGATACTGGATGATCTGACGAAGTTTTTCCAGATAGGCAATGACTTCTTCTGCACTTCGCATATCCGGCTCGGACACGATCTCGATCAGCGGCACACCGCTTCGGTTGTAGTCTACCAGGGAGCAGTCTTCCCACTCATCGTGCACCAGTTTTCCGGCATCCTCTTCCATATGGATTTCGTGAATCCCGATGATCTTTTTTCCTCCGGCTGTCTCGATCTCCACACCGCCATCATGACAGATCGGCAGATACAGCTGTGAGATCTGATAGTTCTGCGGGTTATCCGGATAGAAATAATTTTTACGGTCGAACTTACAGTACTGATGGATCTGGCAGTTTGTTGCAAGTCCCACCGCAAGGGCATACTCAACCACCTGTTTGTTCAGTACCGGAAGGGAACCCGGCATACCGGTGCAGACCGGGCAGGTATGGGTATTTGGTGCTCCTCCGAAAGCAGTGGAGCAGGCACAGAATATTTTTGTTTTGGTCGCAAGCTCTACATGGACTTCCAGACCGATCACGGTTTCATACTGTTTACTCATCTTATTTTGCCTCCCCTTCTGCTGTTTTTGCAAGCTTTGGTGCTTCGTATTTCCTCGTCTGTTCATAAGCATACGCCGCACGGATGATATTCTTTTCTTTGAAGCAGTCCCCGATCAGCTGCAGACCGATCGGCAGCCCTTTTGCATCTCTTCCGCACGGAACGCTCATGCCCGGAAGTCCTGCCAGATTAACAGAAATCGTATAAATATCACCGAGATACATTTTCAGCGGATCACTTAAAGAATCTCCGATCTTCGGTGCGGTATTCGGAGCCGCCGGTCCTAAGATCACATCATATTTGTCAAATGCTTTGTCAAATGCTTTTTTGATCAAAGCTTTTGTGCGAAGTGCCTTCAGATAATATGCATCGTAATATCCGGAACTCAGTACAAAGGAGCCAAGCATGATACGACGTTTTACTTCCGCTCCGAAGCCCTCAGAACGTGTCTTTTTGTACATGTTGTGCAGTCCTTCGTAATCTTTTGCACGATAGCCATATTTCACGCCGTCAAATCTTGCCAGGTTAGAGCTGGCCTCCGCACAGGCGATGACATAGTAAGCCGGGATTGCATATTCTACAAGGCTTAAATCAAACTCTTCCACAATAGCTCCCTTTTCTTCCAGCACTTTTGCCGCAGCCAGAATTGCCTCTTTGACTTCCGGATCCAGTCCTTCTCCGAAATAATCTCTCGGAATGCCGATCCGCATGCCCTTCACATCATCCACAAGAGCAGAAGTGAAATCATAATCTTCCCGTTTTACGGAAGTGCTGTCCTTTTTATCGTAAGATGCGATCGCCTCCAGGATTGTCGCACAGTCTGTCACATCTTTTGCCACCGGTCCGATCTGATCCAAGGAAGAACCATAAGCGATCAATCCGTAACGGGAAACGGTTCCGTAAGTCGGTTTTAATCCTGTCACACCGCAGAAAGAACTCGGCTGACGGATCGATCCTCCGGTATCGCTTCCAAGTGCAAAGAGACATTCACCTGCTGCCACAGCTGCACAGGAACCGCCGGAAGAGCCGCCCGGTACGTGTTCCAGATCCCATGGATTTCTGGTCACACCATAGGCTGATGTCTCAGTCGTACTTCCCATCGCAAATTCATCCATGTTGGTCTTTCCGATGATTACCGCTCCGGCTTTTTCCAGATTTTTGACTGCCTCCGCTGTGTAAGTCGGTTTGAAGTTTGAAAGGATTTTCGAACTGCAGGTAGTTAAAACTCCCTCTGTACACATATTGTCTTTGACAGCTACCGGAACACCTGCCAGCGGACCGTCAAGCTCTCCTGCATCGATCTTTGCCTGGATCTCTTCCGCTTTTTTCAGGACTTTTTCTTTGTCTTTCAGTGTCACATAGGCGTGAACGTCTCCTTCCACTGCCTCAATCTGTTCGAGTACGGCACTTAAAGCTTCTGCAACTGTAATCTCTTTCGCTTTGATCTTTTTGCCAAGCATCACTGCTGTCAATTCTGTTATCTTCACTGTGTGCCTCCTATTCTACCGTTCGCGGTACTTTATATGTTCCGTCTTTTTCTGCCGGTGCATTTTTCAGCATATTGTCTCTGTCATCGCCGTTTGTGACCACATCCTCACGAAATACATTGTACACCGGGAAAATATGGGACATCGGCTCTACACCTGCTGTATCCAGTTCATTTAATTTATCAATATAATCCAGCATGCGTTCCATATCTTTCCTGGCTGCTTTCTGCTCTTCTTTTGAAAGTTCCAGCTTTGCCAGAATGCCCACATACTCCATTGTCTCATCTGAGATCACATTTGCCATGTTCTTTCTCCTCTCTTTGCCGCCATATAAAATATCTTTTCTTTGCAATTCTTATTCTATCATCTGTCTTATTTTTGTTTTTCTATGGCTCCAGTCTGCTCAAGTCTCTCGGGAAGAGGGTTGTCTCTCTTACGTTGTCCTCGCTGATCAGCTGCATGGTCAGTCGCTCCAGCCCGATACCAAGTCCTCCGTGAGGCGGCATGCCATGACGGAACGTATCAAGATACTGCTCCAGTCCTTCCGTTGTCATTTTCTTCGCTTCGATCTTGTCAAGCAGCTGCTGATAACTGTGGATACGCTGTCCTCCGGTTGTGATCTCCAGTCCGCGAAACAGAAGGTCAAAACTTAAGGTAAATCTTGCATCTTGCGGATCATCCATCGCATAGAACGGACGCTTTTTGCTCGGATAATGTGTGATAAACACAAAATCTGCACCATAATCTTCTTTGAACAGCTCCCCGATCAGATGCTCTTCTTCCGGCTCCAGGTCGTATGGATTGCGGATCGTACGGTTGTATTTCTCTGCAACCATCTCTTTTGCTTTGTCAAAACGGACCGCCGGAATTTTCGATACATCCGGAAGTGTGATGCCAAGCATATCCAGCTCTTTCTGATAATCCTTTGCCAGAAGTTTCATCGTGTACTGTAAAAATCCGGTCTCCATCGCCATGATATCTTCAAATCCGTCGATGTATCCCATCTCAAAATCAAGAGATGTATACTCGTTCAGGTGACGTTTTGTGTTGTGTTTCTCTGCACGGAACACCGGTCCTGTCTCAAATACCCGGTCAAACACACCAACCATCATCTGTTTATAAAGCTGTGGGCTCTGCTGCAGGATCGCCGGTCTGTGGAAATACTCCAGTTTGAAGAGGTTTGCACCGCCCTCTGCACTTTTGGCCCCAAGCTTCGGTGTGTGGATCTCCGTAAATCCCTGCTCATAGAGGAAATCGCGGAAACCGCGGACCAGACCTTCCTGGATCTTGAATTTCGCACGTTCTCTGACATTTCGAAGAGAGATCGGACGCATGTTCAGTTTCGCTTCCAGTGAAGTATTCAGCTTCCATTTGGAAATCGGCAGCGGCAGCGGTTCATCCGGCTCGCTCAGCACTTTGATCTCTTTCAATCGAATCTCAATGCCGTGTGCGGCACGTTCTTCTTTGCGGATCGTACCGAGTACTTCCACCGCAGATGCCTCTTTGAGTTCTTTTAAGTCAAAGGCTGTCACACCTTCTTCAAACACGCACTGCACCAGACCGTCACGCTTACGCAGGATCACAAATGCCACATTTCCCATATCACGGATCGTATGCACGGCTCCGTTTACTTTTACCTCTGTGCCTTCTGCCTGCACCAGTAACTCACCAATCTCCAATGTTTTTGCTTTTTTTACGCCTTCTAAATACTCCATCATAGTCTTTCGTCTCCTTTCAACTTTTCGCTGTCCGGGAAAAGAATGAAATAAAAAAGTCCCGAAACAGCACTGAACTGTTTCGGGACGGATAAACTTTATCCGCGGTACCACCCGCCTTGCAGATGAATCATCTGCCTCTCTTGACGTTTAACGCACGCTCACGTACCGCCCTACCTGTATCTCCTTCGAACGGTCTGCTCCGAAGTGTTCCCATCTTGCCGCTTCCGCCAAAAAGTGCTCTCAGTCGGTGACACTTTATTCCTGTCGGCTTTCACGATCATGAGTCTTCATCTCAGCATTTGCATGATGCCAGGGGCAAAAGCCTGAAACCACGATGTGCTCGCACAAGAGTGGTTTTATGGCATCTCTTAATCGTTTTATCATTTTTATGATTCAAAATCATAGCACAAGTTTTTTCTGTTTGCAAGTATTTTTTATAAAAAATATCGTGTATTTTTTAACAAACACAATAGTTTTTAAAGTTTTTTAATCCGATCGATTGCTTTTACAGTATTCTCGTAAGTACCGAATGCAGTCAGACGGAAATAACCTTCTCCGCTTGGTCCGAATCCGGAACCCGGTGTTCCGACCACGTTTGCTTTTTCCAGCAGATAATCAAAGAATTCCCAGGAATTCATCTGCTTCGGCGTCTTCAGCCATACATACGGGGAGTTCACGCCGCCCGCAACGGTATAGCCGGCTTCTTTGAGTCCGTTGAAGATATAAGATGCATTCTTGTGATAATATGCGATCTGTTCTGCGATCTGAGCCTTTCCAGCCTCGGAATATACCGCTTCTCCGGCTCTCTGGATGATGTAAGGTGCACCGTTGTATTTTGTGCCGTGTCTTCTTGCCCAGAGTGCATGCAGCTGTACATCGCCGCATTTGAGCTCTTTCGGGATAACCGTGTATGCAAGACGCAGTCCGGTAAATCCGGCTGTCTTGGAAAAGCTGCAAAGCTCAATGGCACAGGTTTTTGCACCTTCACACTGATAAATAGACACCGGGATATCTTTTTCTGTGATATAAGCTTTGTAAGCAGCATCGTAGATGATGACTGCACCTGCTTTATTGGCATAATCTACCCATACCTGAAGCTGTTCTTTTGTGATCGCCTCGCCGGTCGGGTTGTTCGGGAAGCACAGATAGATAATATCCGGAGTCTCTTTCGGCAGTTCCGGGCAGAAATTGTTTTCTGCGGTACAAGGCATGTAGATCACATCACTCCAGGTCTCACTTTTCGGATCGTAAGTGCCGGTTCTGCCTGCCATAACGTTGGAATCCACATAAACCGGGTAAACCGGATCACATACCGCAATTTTATTGTCCAGAGAGAAAATCTCCTGAATATTTGCAGAATCGCTCTTTGCACCGTCGGATACAAAAATTTCATCCGCTGCGATGTCACATCCGTAAGCTTCATAATCATTCTTTGCGATCGTCTCACGCAGAAATGCATAGCCAAGATCCGGTGCATAACCTTTGAATCCCTCTGTTGTGGTCTGCTCATCAACTGCTTTGTGCAATGCTTCGATCACGGCCGGTGCGATCGGCTGTGTCACATCACCGATACCCAGACGGATGATCTCTGCCTGTGGATTAGCCGCTGTAAATGCATTGACTTTTTTCGCGATTGTAGAAAAAAGATAGCTTCCCGGTAACTTCAGATAATTATCATTTACTTTAAACATATGTGCCTCCTGTGATTCTCATTTCTGCCGGCAGTTCCGGCATTTTTATAAAGTGGATCTTCATCGCCCGCTTTTGCTTTTACTCATGGCATTCTTTTGCATCTGCCCTGTATCGTTACAATTTAATTTCGCCGTCGAAGACGACTTCCGCAGGACCCGTCATAAAGACAGTATTCTTCTGCTGATCCCAGAAAATCTCCAGATCTCCGCCAAGCAGTTTTATAGTCACCGGCTGATCTTTTACCACATAGCCATTCAGAATGGATGCCACTGCCACCGCACATGCACCGGTTCCGCAGGCAAGTGTCTCACCGGCTCCGCGTTCCCATACACGCATCTCAACAGTATGATCGTCCAGCACTCTGGAAAATTCTGTGTTGACACGATCCGGAAAACACGGATGCGTCTCAAAAAGCGGTCCGATTTTTTCAATATCCAGACCTTTTACATCGTCTATATAAACAACTGCATGCGGATTTCCCATAGAAACACCGGTCATGCGATATTCCCTGCCGCCTGCCGTGATCGCTTCATTGATGACCTGCGGATTCTCCGATACGATCGGGATCAGGCCTGCATTTAAGATCGGTGCCCCCATATCCACACGGACCGTCTTCACTTTTCCGTTTTCCACCTGCAGTTTCACGTATTTGATGCCGCTCTTTGTCGCAATGCTGATTTCATCTTTATCTGTAAGTCCATAGTCATAAACATACTTTGCCACGCAGCGGATCCCATTTCCGCACATTGCTCCCTGAGAACCGTCGGAATTATACATATCCATCTCAAAGTCTGCTTCCAGCGAAGGTTTGATCAGGATCAGTCCGTCCGAGCCGATCCCAAAGTGGCGGTCGCTGACCTTTCTGGCAACTTCTCCCGGATTTTCAACCGTCTCTTCCAGACAGTTGACATAGACATAGTCATTTCCTATGCCCTGCATTTTTGTAAATTTCATCTGTTCGCCATCCTTTCTTGGTCTGCCTGACGACAGTTTAATACTTCATCAGGGCAAAAATCATTTTTGCTGTCTCTACCATATTGTTTCCACTATCCATACTACATTTCTGCATATAACGATGTGCTTCTTCTTCTGACATATGGTTTCGCTCCATCAGTAACTTTTTCGCATCCAGAATCACTTTTTTCTCTGCTTCGGAACGTTCCTTCGGCTGTGACTTCTGTCTCCGCCTGCGTCGATACATTCCGGCCGCCATCATCTCCAGCGTATTGGCAAGATCTCCGATACGCAGAGGCAGCGGCAGCGATACAATATCCCTGCGGTCGCAGGACCCCAAAATATGCATAGATGCTACCAAAAGCATCTGGAACGAAGATGCCAGACTTTCCCTCAAATCCGCATACATCATATCGTTAAAACGGTATCCGCAGATCACAATGCCGTCTTCCAGATTGTCTGTAATCTGCAATACCTGTGCACCGGTGCAGCATACACCGATCACGCTGTATCCATTTCTCGCCAGAAGGTTACGGATATTTTTCGCATCTTCCAGCTTTGGAAATACAACTATTATGTTTACCACTGTAACCCTCCTCCTCTTGTACAATCTTAAAAATCAAGATCCATCTCGGGAGGAAAATTTATATGCGGTAAAGATACTGATCCAGTTCCCATCCGGAAACCTGGCGGGAATATTCTGCCCATTCTTTCTTTTTCGCCTTGATATAACGCCGGCTGGTGTGTGTTCCAAGCACCTCTTTTACCAGCTCGTCCTTTTCCATTTCATAGACTGCTTCCAGAAGATTGTTCGGCAGGACATCAATCCCCTCTTCCAGGATCTCTTCTTCTGTCATATTGAAAATATTTCTATCAACAGCTGCCGGAGGCATGATCTGCTTCTGGATGCCGTCTAGTCCTGCTGCCAGGCAGACTGCCAGCACCAGGTATGGATTTGCCGACGGATCCGGACAACGCAGTTCTATTCTCGTGCCCTCCCCACGTTCTGCCGGAATGCGGATCAGCGGGCTGCGGTTTGTGCCTGACCAGGCAATGTAAACCGGTGCCTCAAATCCCGGAACCAAACGTTTGTAAGAATTGACCAGCGGATTGGTGATCGCACACATTCCCTTGACATGCCGCATCAGACCGCCAATAAAATAGTATGCTTCCTGACTCAGGCCATTTGGATCACAGTCATCCGCAAAAATATTTTTTCCATCCTTTGACAGGGACATATTGATGTGCATGCCGGAACCATTGATACCGGTCTTTGGCTTTGGCATAAAGCTTGCATGCAGTCCATGGCGTTTGGCGATCGTTTTGACTGCCAGCTTGAATGTCATGATATTGTCTGCCGTCGTCAGTGCCTCGTCATAACGAAAATCGATCTCGTGCTGTGCCGGTGCCATCTCGTGATGAGATGCCTCGATCTCAAATCCCATATCTTCCAGCGTCAGAACCATATCACGCCTTGCATTCTCACCAAGATCCATCGGACCTAAGTCAAAATAACCTGCACGTTCATGTGTGATCGTCGTCGGCTGTCCATTGTCATCCGTATGATACAAGAAAAACTCACATTCCGGTCCGACATCAAACTGATAACCAAGCTCTGCCGCCTGTTTTACCACTTTTTTCAGAATATATCTCGGATCCCCCTCAAACGGCTCCCGATTCGGACGGTACACATCACAGATCAGTCGTGCCACCTTTCCCTGCTGCGGCCGCCACGGAAAAACATTTAACGTATCCAGATCCGGATAAAGATACATGTCTGACTCCTCGATCCGCACAAAACCTTCAATCGAAGATCCGTCAAACATACAGTTGTTATCCAGTGCCTTTTCCAGCTGGCTGGAAGTGATCGCCACATTCTTCATCGTTCCGAAAATATCCGTAAACTGAAGGCGTATAAATTCTACATCTTCCTCCTGCACAAGACGCAGGACATCCTGTTTTGTATACTTCATATATTCTCCTTTTATGATTCCCATTAGAAAAAACCTGATTCCCTGTAAATAGAAAAGAAGGGTGCACTGAATAAATCAGAACACCCTTGTTCCAGTCAAATTAGTTTGCATTTTCAGCATCCGCTCATGACGAAGTCACAAGTGCTCTGCTTTTTCATAAAAGCCTTTCTTTTATATGATAGCAGTGCCGCCTTTATTTGTCAACCGCACGGTTTTCATTTTTTATCATTCCAGCCCCAGCGGACTTCTCACATACTGGAATCCGGCTGACCATGCTTCTCCTGTCATAACTCCGTTCTGACTTGAGGAGCAGTGTACGACCAGCAGGCTTCCGTTGTCATTGACTCCGACTACGATGCCGACGTGGTTGTCGTCTCCTGCACTTGCCGGATGATAAAAGACAAGATCACCAGGTTTGGCACTCTGGCTGTCCACCATCTCGCTTGCATTCCACTGTGTTGTGGTATGATTGCCGATACCGGCATCCTTGCCGCCAAGTCCGTTATAGTAAGACCAGGCAACAAATCCACTGCAGTCCAGACCATAGGAACGCACCGTACCACTGCTCTTGCTGCCCTCTGCGGACACGGTCATCGGACTTCCCCAGCTGTCATCCCAGCCGATTGCATAGGACTTGCCGCCCCAGAAATAGCCGACTTTTCCGATCAGGCTGCACGCTGCTGCCACGATGGAAACACGTTCTTCACTGACATCGCTGCCTGCCTCGGAACGCACAAATCCTTTGGATGCCGTAACGATTGCACAGAGCTGTCTGCATTTTGTGGACGTGTATTTCTCCAGTATAGCTGTCTGCTCTTCATCTGCACCGTAAAGTGCTATGTAATCCTGAACCGACAGTGCACGGTATTCTTTTGCATCTGTTTCTGCCACTTTTTTTGTTTCTGTTGATTCTTCCGCATCGGCTGCCTTTTCTGTTTCTGTTGATTCTTCTGCTTCTTCCGCCTTTTCTGTTTCGGCTGATCTGCCTTCGGTTTCAGAGACTTCCTCTTTCTGGATTTTCTCCAGTTTGCGTAAAATTGCAGAATTGCTTCTGACATTCATCAGGAAAAAAATCTGCTCCAGATCATCCCTGCAGGACTTGTCCATCTTTATGCCGGCGTCCTGCCCGTACTTCATCACATAAACAGCCAGCACATCCTGCCAGTTTTCTGCCAGGAAATCTTCCGGTTTGTCCAGAAACTCTTTATAATCTGCTTCGATCTTGTCCATTGTCTTTTCGAACTCTTCATCAAACGAAATACCATACTCACTGGAAAGTTCACCTAAATAAACACTGTTTCCGGCAATGATATTGGAAGCATAATCGGCTGCCGCATCAGAATGATCCACCTGTTCGCTCTCATCATCCGGTTTCTGAATGTCACCTTTCTGACTGTCCTTGTCATCCGCATTGTCTTTTTTATTCTTATCGTCCTTGCTGTCACCGTCTGGCTTCTTGTCGCCGTCTTTTTTATCCGAACCATCGTCTTTTTTATCGCTGTCCGATGTCCCATCCTCTTTGGATGCATCCGTATCCCCTGTCTGAGATGCATTTGTTTCTGTTTCGGCTGCCGCCGTCTCAGTCTGCCGCGTTTCCAGTTCCGGCTTCGTCTCCGGCTGACTGGTCTCAGTCTCCGTTGCCGGTGTCTCGCTCTGGCTCGTCTCCGGCTGACTGGTTTCTGTCTGAGAGCCTTCCGTGTTACTCTCCGCCTCTTTCTGAAGCTCCGTCTGCAAACTCGATGCATAAGCCACCGGTGCTGTACTCATCAGCATACTCCCCGCCAGCATCATGCAGCCTAATTTATATAAATATCTGTTTTTCATTCATCTTGCCTTTCTTCTATAACCTGAACACCTTTTACCCCTAGCATTATAATTTTTAATTATAGAAGTTTTTGGATGAATTTTCAAGTAGTGACACAGAATTTTCACAGTTAAAAAATTTCACTCTATTTTCACATATGGATCTGCACCATAGCGTCCTTCCAAATACTGTTTATCATATGCGGCAGTCTTATTTACCCGTTCATTGTTTTCTCTGCGGATCTCATACAACGAATAAATCTCACTCTCATGCTTTTCATTTTCTGCTGCAAACCAGATTTCATCTCGTCTGAAAACTGTATTTTTCATCGTAGTCATATCATGTGATGTAAAAAGCAACTGTGCTCCCTTTTTATTTACATTTGTATTCTCAAAAAGAGAAATCACATAACGAAGCATCTTCGGATGCAATTTTGCGTCCATTTCATCAATAATAACCAATCGTCCCTCTTGAAGTGCAAGTAAGATCACTGGCAATGCTGCAATCATTTTTTCGTTCCATCAGATTCTTCACTAAATTTCAGTTCATAGATTTTGTTTTCAATCATACGCTGTGTATAAAGTTCATTATTTTCTTCGTCATACCGGTATCCTGTCACATCAATATCCACATCGTTAAGAGCACGTATAATTCTTTTCCGGCTACCAAAAACAGGATTATAGAAGTTTTCAACTAATAACACAGAATTTTAACTTTAATCCCTCTCATATTTTTCTATTACACATTGATGCTTCTTACTGCTTTTATCATAATTAATGCCTACAAGTAAAATCTCTCCCGTGTAATAAAGCAGTGATTCTGGATACTTTTTATTTCTGATCTGCGATATTGCTGTTCCGGCACTCTGATTCCATTTCAGTTCTACTACCATTGCCGGATAATCCTGACGGTACTCAGGTTTTGGAACAAACACAAAATCTGCAAAGCCTCGTCCGGCCGGCAACTCTCGAACAGGCTTAAAATAATATTGCATTGCACTTAAATAAGCGATCGCCAATACACTGCTCAAAGAATTTTTATTATTATATTGAATCACGGAAGCATATTCCATGTGGATTTTTTCAATACTTGCCGTAACCATCTCTGCATCCATATCCAAAGTTGCATTCAGCAAGTCTTCAGAATCTCTCTGAAACAAAATCATTTCATCCCATTTCTTACTTTCAACTGCCAGCGTTAATTCCTGGCGAATTTCTTCATTTGGGACAAATGCAGTTTCCTTTTCCTCGTCATATCCCAGATAGCCAAGATGAATCATGTAAGTGAGCACATCATCTTTGTTTTGTATATTGACTGTATCATTCTTAAAGGTTGCTGTATTTACTTTTACTGCAACGCCGGAAAGCATTTCAATGATTGCCGTTTTCAGCCCATCATAATCCATGTTGATCAATGGCACTACCGCATCATAGGAAGCTGTTTCCGACCAGTAACTTTTAAATTCTCCACGCTTCATCACCGCAACAACTGCTCTTGGATTATAAATCTGATAACCTTTCAGCAGATAACCATCGTACCATTTTTTTATTTTATCAAAATCTTGATGATATTTTTCTGCAAGCCCTCTGACTTCTTTTTCCGTAAATCCTACATAAGGAGCAAGATTGCTTGCACTCAACATTGTAAATTCATCAAAATTATTCAATGCAGACTGTGTTTTCTCTTTTTTAATTGGCAAAATTCCTGTCAAATATGCCAGCAGAATATATTTTGTCGGTTCCGTTCCTTTAAAGATTCCTCTCAGAAAATTAATATATTCATCCTGAACCTTTTTGCTCGCTGTTTCATCTCGGATCAACGCATCCCACTCATCTATAATAATGACAAATCTGTTTCCCGTTGCTGCATAAATATCAGAAAGTGCCCCGTATACTGTATTTGCTTTTTCCACCGGTATATCCGGATAATTTTCTTTCAGTTCAGAAATCAGATTATCATTGATATATTTCACGGTTGCTTCCGGTGAACCTGCATCCATCATGCACCACTGAACATCAATATGAATCACATCATATTTATTGAGATGTAACGCAAAATTTTCTGTCTTTGCAATATCCAACTCAGAAAACATTTTTTCAGAATCGCAGCCTTTGCTATAATACGCCGCAAGCATATTCGCAGCATAAGACTTTCCGAATCTACGCGGACGACTGTTGCAAATATACGCATCTGTTGTTCCAAGAACACTGTTTGTATAATCCAAAAGTCCTGTTTTATCCACATATATTTTTGAATTTAAAGCAACCTGAAATGCACCGTTTCCCGGATTCACAAATTTCCCAAAGATCACACCTTCCTTCCAGCCAATCCATCATAACTTTTCTTTAAGCATAACACATTCAAAGGATAAAAGACAGTCAAAATAGTCCTCTATGTGAACACTTTCCCTTATTTTTGCTGATACCAGACGATCGACCTCCTATTAAAAAAAGACCAAGCTTCCACCTCTTGGTTTCTGCCTGATCTTTCTGTTACATTATGTATTTTCTGTTACATTATGTATTGGATGCAAGATGAATTATTCCGTACTTCGTACTGCCACAATTCTTCCCATCGTGAATTTCTCGATCTGTGATTAGTCGTTGTATCCGTTTGGATTCTGGCTCTGCCATCTCCAGGAATCTGCACACATATCTTCGATGCCGTATTCTGCTTCCCAGCCAAGCTCTTTCTTTGCTTTTTCCGGTGCACAGTAGCATTTTGCGATATCGCCAGGTCTTCTCGGTTTGATCTGGTATTTGATCGGATGTCCGCATGCTTTTTCGAATGCATGTACAACCTGCAGAACGCTGTAGCCGTTTCCAGTACCTAAGTTGTAGATGCTTACGCCTTCTTTGTCAGCCAGTTTCTGGATTGCTTTTACATGGCCGCGTGCCAGGTCTACCACGTGGATGTAGTCACGTACGCCTGTTCCGTCCGGTGTATCGTAGTCATCACCAAATACACCGAGGCATTCCAGTTTGCCGATCGCTACCTGTGCAACATACGGAAGCAGGTTGTTCGGGATACCTTTCGGATCTTCTCCGATCATGCCGCTCTTGTGTGCTCCGATCGGGTTGAAGTAACGAAGCAGGATCACATTCCATTCCGGATCTGCTTTCTGGATATCGGTCAGGATCTGTTCCAGCATCCATTTTGTCCAGCCGTATGGGTTGGTGCAGGTGCCCTTCGGGCATTCTTCTGTGATAGGGATCATCGCCGGATCACCGTATACGGTTGCGGATGAACTGAAGATGATGTTCTTTACGCCATGGTTTCTCATAACATCGCACAGTGTCAGTGTACCTGCGATGTTGTTCTGGTAATATTCCAGAGGTTTTACGGTAGATTCTCCTACTGCTTTCAGTCCTGCGAAATGAATGACTGCCTGTACATCTTCTTTATCAAAGATAGCATCCATTGCTTCTTTGTCGCAGATGTCTGCTTCGTAGAATGTTACTTTTTTGCCTGTGATCTCTTCTACACGATCTACTGCTTTTTTATTTGCATTGTACAGATTGTCTACGATGACTACTTCATAGCCTTCGTTCAGCAGTTCCACACAGGTGTGGCTTCCAATATATCCAGCTCCGCCGGTTACCAAAATTCTCATAGTATTTACCTCCTGATCAATTTGATAAATAGTTTCTTTATATTTATATTTTCGTGATAACAAGGTTAAACGATGCCATACGAATTGTTCCGTACTTCGTACTCTCACAATTCTGTCATCACCGTTTTACAGTGTTGCGATAAATCTCATGAAGGCTTCTCTTCCTTCCGGTGTACATTTGTATACACCGGCATCTTCCAGAACGCCTACGAATACATGTCCAACTTCTTCTTTGAGGATATCCATCACATTATCTTTGTTCAGTTCCGGATGTTTCGGCAGGAAGGATTCTACCCAGTCTGCATGTTTTTCCAGAGCTTCGTTGGAACGGATGTCTTTCTTCTCGATGATATAATCTGCCAGATCCTGAAGCTCTGTTTTCAGTCGTGCCGGCAGGATTGCCAGACCCATAACTTCGATCAGACCGATGTTTTCTTTTTTGATGTTATGTTTCTCTGCATGCGGATGATATACGCCAAGCGGATACTCATCTGTCGTCAGGTTGTTTCTCAGAGCCAGATCCAGTTCAAACATATCGCCGACTTTTCTTGCGATCGGTGTGATCGTGTTATGTGGCTCTCCATCTGTCTCAGCAAAGATGTTTGCATCGGCGTCGGTATAGCCTCTCCATGCACCAAGTACATGGTCAGCCAGATCGATCAGACGTTTCTCGTCTTTGCAGCGAATACGCAGTACGGACAGCGGCCATTTTACGATGCCGGCTTCCACATCCTCGTATCCCGGGATCTCAACGTGTTTCTCGATCGGTGCTTTTGCCATTGCAAACTGGTAATTGCCGCCCTGATAGTGGTCATGGCTTAAGATAGAGCCGCCTACGATCGGCAGGTCTGCATTGGATCCGAGGAAGTAATGTGGGAACAGTTTGATAAAGTCAAACAGTTTCACGAACGTTGCTTTTTCGATCTTCATCGGGATATGCTCTCCGTTGAATACGATACAGTGCTCATTATAATATACATACGGTGAATACTGGAATCCCCACTGTGTTCCGTTCACTGTGATCGGGATGATCCTGTGGTTCTGTCTTGCCGGATGGTTGACACGTCCTGCATAACCTTCGTTCTGACGGCAGAGCAGACATTTTGGATAACCGCTCTGTTTTGCCAGTTTTGCTGCTGCGATCGCTTTCGGATCTTTTTCCGGTTTGGATAAGTTGATGGAAATATCAATGTCTCCGTACTGACTTGGCACTTTCCAGCGAATATCCTTTTTGATACGATAACGGCGGATGTAGTTGGTGTCCTGGCTTAATTTATAATAGTAGTCTGTTGCTTTTACCGGTGACTCTTTGTACAGCTCTTTGAACGTTCCGATCACCTGTGCCGGACGCGGAACCAGGCAGTTCATGATCTTTGTGTCAAACAGGTCACGGTAAACAACACTGTTCTCTTTTAATACGCCTTTTTCAACTGCATAGTCCAACAGCTCTTCCAGAACTTCTTCCAGATCCACATCTTTGAACTCTGTCTCCGGCTCGGTATATTCTTCCTCCCCAAACAGCTCCAGCAGCTGGTTGGTGGTATAAATACGTTCTTCTTCCGGTACCAGTCCGCTCTCTATGCCATACTGTACCAGACGTTTTACATTTTCATCAAATGTCATGACGTTTCCTCCTGCTTAAATTTCTTTTGCTCCGTCTCCGATTTCCACTACATAGAATTCAGCTTCATGTCCTGTCTTTTCTTTGTAAGCTTTGCCCAGTTTGTCGATGAAGTGATCTACTGCATCATTCTTTACGATACTTACGGTGCAGCCGCCGAATCCGCCGCCTGTGATACGGGAACCGATCACGCCTTCGGTCTCCCATGCCAGATCTACCAGTACGTCGATCTCTTCGCAGGATACTTCATAGTCATCTCTCAGAGATACATGTGAAGCATTCATCAGTTTACCGAATTTCTCTACGTCACCTGCATTCAGCGCTGCTACAGCCTGGATAGTTCTCTGGTTTTCGTATACGGCATGATGTGCTCTCTTCTGGCGAACCGGATCTTTGATGGCATCTTTATATTTTTCGAATTCTTCTTCGCTTAAATCGCCAAGTCCTTTGATATCTACAACTGTCTGCAGCTCTTTTAATGCTGTTTCGCATTCGTTTCTTCTGTCATTGTAAGCAGAATCTACCAGGCTGTGTTTTACTTTACTGTTTGTGATAACGATCTTTGCATTTTCCAGTTTTACACTTGCATATTCATAGCTAAGATCGCTGGTATCCAGGAAGATCGCATGGTCTTTTTTGCCCATTGCCACTGCGAACTGATCCATGATACCGCAGTTGCATCCGTTGAAGTTGTTCTCAGAATACTGTCCGATCAGTGCCAGATCGATCATGCTGATTCCTTCGAATCCAAACAGATCACGTACTGCAAGTCCTGTCAGTACTTCCAGAGATGCGGAAGAAGAAAGTCCGGAACCGTTCGGGATCGTGCCGTAGATCAGGATATCCATACCGGTCGGGATCTTGTATCCTCTGCCTTCCATTGCCCACATAACTCCCTTCGGATAGTTAGTCCATCCTGCTTTTTCAGAATATACCAGATCATCCAGGCTTGTCTCGATCACGCCCAGTTTGCTGAAGTTTTCAGAATAGAAACGGATCGTACGGTCTTCACGTTTGCGGACGATCATGTAAGTTCCGATGCTCAGTGCACATGGGAAAACGTGTCCTCCGTTGTAGTCTGTATGCTCTCCGATCAGGTTTACACGTCCCGGTGAAAAGAATGAACGGATTTCTCCACCTTCCCCATAGATGGATACAAATTTTTCAATCAGTTTTGCTTTCATGTCACTTCTCCTTTTTCTTATTAAATGATGTGGGTGTCAAAAGATGCCCTACGAACTGCTTCTTCTGTAAAAATCGCAGCTCAAAAACATTCCCGGTTACGTCCGGCTCTGTGTCCTTGACGTTCACGCTAATATAAGTATAATGAGACTTACAGAAAAAATCAACAAGTATCATAATAAAAACTATAATTATATTGAGGTATTCTATGCAAATCCAGACCAATCAGAAACAACGTGAACTAAAAGACCACGGAACGTTTGCTTTTCCGGTAAATGTAAGCCATGAAAACCTGTTTTCTTATGAGCGAAGTTCCTTTTTCTGGCACTGGCATCCGGAGATTGAGCTGACTTTGATCGTATCCGGAGACATCAATTATCAGGTAAATGACAAAACTTATCATCTCACCACCGGCGAGGGACTTTTCTGCAATGCCAACATGCCGCACACCGGACACATGTATAATAAGGAAGACTGTGTTTATATTTCCACGACCTTTGACCCACGTATCATTTATGGCTTCGAATCCAGCCGCATTCAGACAGCCTATGTCACACCGCTGACACTGGACGACCGTTTTTCTTCCATCAAATTTTCCCCGGATGTCGCATGGCAGGCAAAAATCCTTGCAAACCTGACAAAAATCTGGGAAATTTCTTCTTCCAAGGCTCCGTGCTGGGATTTTCAGATCCAAATCCTGCTCTCCAGGATCTGGCTGACCCTGTATCAGAATACTGAGCCACAGACCGAAATACTTCCTGCGGTACAGCGTGACCGGGAACGTCTGCTGGTGCTGCTCTCCTATCTGCACGACCATTATCAGGAAAAAATCCTGCTCGAGCAGGTTGCCGCTCAGATCAATATCTGTAAAAGCGAATGCTGCCGCTTTTTCAAAAGTCATATGAACGAATCGCTTTTTGACTACCTGCTGCATTACCGCATACAGAAAAGCCTGCCGCTTCTGCAAAACACCAACAAAAGTATCACTGATATTTCACTGCTGACAGGCTTTTCCAGTCCCTGCTATTTTTCTAAAATTTTCAAATCCGAAATGGGATGCACGCCGCGGGAGTATCGCAAAAATGCACTCAAGACTCCTTCGCCGGAAGCTGAGCCAGAATGATCGCCGCAAACATGGCAACACAGCCAAGTCCTTCCCGTATACTTAAGGTCTGACCAAGCAGCAGCCAGCCAGCCAGCACAGAAATACAGGACTCTAGGCTGAGGATCAGCGATGCAATGGTCGGATCCATCCCTTTCTGACCGACGATCTGAAGGGTATAACCGACACCGCAGGACATGATACCAGCATAAGCGATCGGTTTCCACGCCAGAAGCACTGCGGATAACTGCGGCTGTTCCGCAAAGAGCATCGCAATGCCGGATAACAGACCGCACACCAGAAACTGGATGCAGGACATCTTCACACCGTCCACCTTCGGCGAAAAATAATCCACGATCAGGATATGTACTGAAAACAGAATCGCACAGACAAATACCAGAATATCTCCGTATCCAATTGAAAACTGTTCGTTTATGCAAAGCAGATACAAACCCACAACTGCCAGAAGCACCGACAGCCAGATCATCGGACTGCATTTCTTCTTCATAAAAAGTCCGATCACCGGAACGATCACAATATAACACGCTGTAATGAAACCGGCTTTTCCGACGGTTGTATATTGGATGCCGATCTGCTGGAAATTGCTTGCCAGGCACAGGGCGACACCACAGCAGATCCCGCCGGCCAGCAGTGTTTTTCGCTGTGCTTTTTTTTCCTCTTCGCTGACTTTTTCTGCCTCTGCCTTTTTTTCCCGCTTCAGGAAAAAAATACACGGGATCAGCACCAGCCCTCCCAGAATACTTCTCACAAAGTTGAACGTAAACGGTCCGACATACTCCATCCCCACGCTCTGGGCAACAAACGCCACGCCCCAGATGCATGCCGTCAGTAAAAGCAATGCGGAACTTCTCAGATTTCCTTTTTTCATTTTTACAATTCCTTCTTTATTTCATTAGCTTTCATCATATTCTTTTCTTTTTCGAAAGTCAATGGCGGATTTCTTTATGTTTTTCAACGAAATATCATAAATTTTTATATTTTCTTTTATTGGGAAATATGGTACAATGACTGTCAGTAGGGTCTCAATAATTGTGAAAGTTGCATAAATACCGGCATCTTTCACATCCCAAAATCACTATAACAGAAAGAATATGAGGTGTACACAAATGGCAATAGATAACAGCTTTATCATCAAAAAACTTCAGGGACTTCCAGAGATGTTCGTTATTTTCTCCCAGTCCACCAAGCATCCTTATGTAACCTGTAACGAAGAATCTTTCGATGACCAGATACATATCTTCTCAGACGCTGAGGCAGCACATGCTTATGTTGTTGCAAAAAATGAGCAGGAAAAAATCCCGGTGGTATCCGTAAGAGTAGCAGCAGAGCAGTTCCTTCATTTCTATGGTACACTCTACGCTCTCGGTGTCAACGGCGTGGTACTGCATGACAATGATACGGAAACCTCTCTCGCTCTTGAAGCGATCGTTCACAGAAGACATAATCCGGACGAACTTCCGGAAAAACAGCGTCCTGTCATCAATCCGGAGCTGATGCTCACTTCCCTGTATTTCCTGCAGGAGATGCGTCGTCCGGTCAGCGAGGAAGAAAAAGAAAAAGCTGATCTGCGGGCAATGGACGAAGAACTGGTTGCCAATCTGGTACGCGGCCGTTTCTTAAGCGGTATTATTGTAGACGAAAGCGAAAAAGATGCTGACAGTAAAGCAGAAAATCCTGACGGCAACACGGAAGATGGAAACATCGAAGAATCCAAAGAATCAGAAGCAGAAGAAGAACAGCCAAAGAAAAAAAATAACATCCGTGTTCCGTATGTCAACAATCAGAACGGCGAGATGTATCAGGCTATCTTCACAGACGGATACGAGCTTCAGAGGTTTGATCCGAAGAAAAGACTTCGTCCGGTTGTCGTGAAATTTGATGATCTGGAGAAGTTCCTGGTGAAAGATGCAAAAGGTTTTTTGTTAAATCCGACCAGTACTGCCCTGCCGCTTCGCCGTGAGCAGCTGCCTGCTTTCAAAAAACGTATTGATGGTTAACTGAAAAAGGCACAGGAGTAAAATCCTGTGCCCTCTTTTATTTCCTGTCTGCGGTTTGCCGGACTTCAGCTCTCAGATCAGAAAATCTTTTAATCGCTTACTTCTGGACGGGTGACGCAGTTTCCGCAAAGCCTTGGCTTCGATCTGACGGATACGCTCACGTGTTACGTTGAACTCTTTTCCGACTTCTTCGAGTGTTCTTGCTCTTCCGTCTTCCAGACCAAATCTCAGTTTAACAACCTGACGCTCTCTGTCTGTCAGAGACTCCAGTGCTGTTGCAAGCTCTGCTCTGAGCATGGAAAATGCTGCGGAATCTGCCGGTGAAAGTGCGGAATCATCCTCGATAAAGTCTCCCAGATGACTGTCATCCTCTTCTCCGATCGGAGTATCCAGTGATACCGGATCTCTGGAGATCTTGAGAACTTCTCTTACACGTGACACAGAGACATTCAATCTCTCTGCAACTTCTTCCGGGGTCGGTTCACGGCCAAGCTCCTGAAGCAGCGTTCTGGTCATACGAAGTGTCTTGTTGATGGTCTCTACCATATGTACCGGCACACGGATCGTTCTTCCGGTATCTGCGATACCTCTGGTGATCGCCTGACGGATCCACCATGTCGCATAGGTACTGAACTTATAACCTTTGGTATAGTCAAACTTGTCAACGGCTTTCATCAGTCCCATATTTCCTTCCTGGATCAGATCCAGAAACGGCATTCCACGACCGACATATTTTTTGGCAATGCTGACTACCAGACGAAGATTGGCTTCCGTCAGCTGTTTCTTTGCTTCTTCATCTCCTGCTTCCACACGCTTTGCAAGCTCTACCTCCTGCTCGGTGGTCAGCAGCGGCACGTTTCCGATCTCTTTCAGATACATACGCACCGGATCTTCTGTGCTGACACCTTCCAGCACATCCACATCATCGATGATCTCAACCTCGTCCTCGTCATCCAGAATGATATCATCATTGTCGAGGATCAGATCTTCTGCATTGTCCACGCCAACTTCGGCATTTACAATATCAATTTTCTGCTTTTCCAGATACTCCAGTACCAGATCCATCTTATCTTCGGTAAGTTCCAGTCCTTTAAAGGCATCATTAATCTCACCGTACTGTAAGACATTTTTCTTTGTCTTTGCTAAATCTACAAGTCCAAGCAATGCTTTTGTAAACTGTTCCTGCTGTAATTCATCCATACTACAATTTCTCCTAATGCTCTTGCCTTCTGGCAACTCATTTTGCTGCATTTAATAAGATACCATTTTTGACATCTTCTGTCAACTTTTCCGGAGCATATTCCAGAAAATCACAAGAAATCCTCCCAAAAAGATAAACATATCTGCCAGATTAAACACTACACGTTCCAGTTTTCTGCACTTTGTGTGGAAGCTGAAATAGTCAACCACATATTTTCGTGTGATACGATCCCAAACGTTACTCCATGCTCCTCCAAGGATCATCCCAACACCTGTCTTCAAAAACAACTGTTTTGGTTTCTTTATAAGATAAACGTAAAACGCCGTCATTCCTGCTGTAACAACTGTTGTAACACCTGTGAGCAATTTTGGAGTTTTCTCCATGAAGCTCAGTGCAGCTCCCCGGTTATGCAGCTTCTGAAGGATGATATGCCCTCCGAGCATTTTTTCTGGCGCCTCCTCCTCATTCCAGCTTTCCGCTCTCTTCTTCATAATATAATCCGCCGTAAAAATGCCTGCCGGCAATAGCATCCACTTCATACTATTCCTCCAGTGCCGGCACACCTCTCATCTCAATCAGAGGTCCGCCTTTATGTTCAATATAATCCCTTGTGATCGTAACTTTGCCGATGCTGTCATCTTTCGGGATCTCATACATGATATCCAGCATGAAATCTTCGATGATCGCCCGCAGTGCCCTCGCTCCGGTTTTTTTCTCCAGAGCTTTCTCTGCGATCGCCTCCAGTGCTCCATCCTCAAAAACAAGCTGCACTTCATCGAGTGCCAGCAGTTTCTGATACTGCTTGAGGATGGCATTTTTCGGCTCTTTCAAGATCTTGACCAGCATCTCTTTTGTCAGTCCCCTCAGTGTAAAGACGATCGGCAGTCTTCCGATAAATTCCGGGATCATGCCGAAATTGCGGATATCTTCCAGTGTCACTTTTTCGAGGATATCCGGATCGTTGTCATACTTGTCCTTTAAATCTGCACGAAATCCGATGGATGCCTGTTTGTTCAGACGCTCCTTGATAATATCCTCCAGTCCCGGGAAAGCTCCGCCGCAGATAAAAAGAATATTTCTGGTATTTACTGTGGCCAGCGGCACCATCGCATTTTTGCTGTTGGCTCCGACCGGTACTTCCACATTGGCACCTTCTAAAAGCTTTAACATACCCTGCTGGACAGACTCTCCGCTGACGTCTCTCTGATTGGTGTTCTTTTTCTTTGCGATCTTGTCGATCTCATCTATAAAAATAATGCCCTGTTCTGCTTTTTCCACATCGTTGTCTGCAGCTGCAAGCAGCTTGCTGACAACGCTCTCGATATCGTCTCCTATGTAACCTGCCTCTGTGAGCGAAGTCGCATCGGCGATCGCCAGCGGCACATCCAGAAGTTTTGCAAGGGTCTTGACCAGATAGGTTTTACCGCTTCCGGTCGGTCCGATCATCAGCATATTGGACTTTTCAATCTCAATATCATCCATCGTGCCGGTCGCCACACGTTTATAGTGATTGTAAACGGCAACAGAAACCACTTTCTTTGCATAGTCCTGACCGATCACATACTCATCAAGTTTTGCCTTGATCTTATGCGGTGCCGGGACAGATTTCAGATCAAATGCCGGTTTTGCCTCTTCTTTGCTCTTCTTTTTGCGAATCTTCTGTTTCTGTGGAATGTGATCCTGCAGATCCGACAGATTGATCATGCTGATATTCGGCATATTTGACATATCCTGGAAATTCATACCGCCTTTTCCCATGGAATCAAAAACCTTCTGCATACAATTCTGACAGATATGGATATCGTTCGGCAAATGTACCATCTTTCCTACTTTGCTCTCCGGTCTGCGGCACAGAAAGCAAATATCTTCAAAATCTTCTTTCTTTTCTTCGTCTACTACATCAACATCAATGTTTTTTTCATCTGGCATTGTCATAAACCTCCAGTAATTTTACTGTTCATCATTATAGCTCATATGTTCGCAAGAAACAAGTAAACTTTTTCGAAAGAAAATGGAAAAACAATTATACCAGTCCCTGTACTTTCAGAAGATAGAGCCATCCGGTCAGTGTAAATGCACTGAGCAGCGTCGTCAGCATGACAACACTGGAAGTGAGCACGCCTTTATGCCCCATATTTCTTGCCATAACATAGGAACTGTCCGTTGTCGCCGAGCCGAGCATCACAAGGATTGCGATCAGCTTTTCCGTCCGGAAACCAAGTGTCACTGCGATCGGCAGAAATACGCTCGCCAGGATCACCAGCTTTAAGAGAACAGCCAGAATCACCGGCCGCATTACGGTCAGTACTACAACCGCCATAATGTTATAAAGCGGCACACTTGCCACAATCATCAAAGGTCCCATGCCTGCCTCACCGTAAATATTCTGGATAAAGGCAATCCCGAAGATCGCCTCACTGCTCCGGTAAGATGCCTGGATAAACTCACCCTGCAGGCTCTTATCTTTCAAAAGAAAGGACAGTAATGTTACCGCTGTAATACTGATTAACGTAGCAAAGAAACAAAACACTACAAATTTCCAGTCCCAGGCGTGAACTACCCATTGTCTAAAGCCAATGGGCTTCCTGCTTCGCAGACCTCGCAACCTACTATCTCCACAGGCGTTC
>ENA-ORLW01000820-ORLW01000820.1-human-gut-metagenome-genome-assembly--contig:-NODE-820-length-40228-cov-3.051555_pt1 | contig 40228 bp, 27 predicted proteins | sample MGYA00243017_ERZ508829 | MGnify/ENA primary metagenome ERZ508829 (study PRJEB26277, sample SAMN04329776) | human gut metagenome | biome: human-associated habitat | host: Homo sapiens | place: USA...
GTGGCAATCAACGCAGTGTGGACAATCGTAACGCTGACAAGCTGCTCGCAGTTTTCAAACATAGACTTGGGAGAACCAAAAGCGCCGTTAAGATAAAGCGTTATTTCTTCAATAGCCGTCCCGCTGAAAATGAATGCTCCGTCGAAATAGCAGTTGGAGGGAATCACAACCGTCTTGAGCCCCGAGCAGCCGTAAAACGCATAACCGCCGATGTCGTAATATGCTCCGCGATAACCGCTTGCCGGGTCTCTGCCTTCCCTTTCGAATGAGACAAGCTCGGTGCAGCCATCGAAAGCATGAGCGCCTATCGCATAATAAGCCGTCGAGCTTCCGCTCCTGCTGTATTCGGGAAGAGTTATGCTCGTAAGCGCCGTACAGCCGTAAAATGCGTATTGCCCTATCGTCAAAGCCTCTGTCATCCACTCCGCTCCGCTTTCGGCAAAAGTAAGAGCCTCGAGTCCGGTACAGCCGGCAAAGCAGCGTGTGCCTAATGCGCTTGCCTGAGTCGTAATAGTTACGTTGCCGTTTCTGTCGGTAGTAACCTTTTGAGGCGCTCTGACGCGGCGGGGCAGTTCGACGTTCACGAGAGAGACACAGTTTTCAAATGCCGAGTTGCCCATGGACAAAACGCTGCTTCCGTTTTCTCCGAATGTAATCTGAGCAAGGACGGCGCAGTCTTTGAAAGCATTGTTGCCTATCGTAGTCACGTTTTTGCCTATATAAATGCTCTCGATACCCGAACCCATAAACGCTTCCGCTTTGATTTCGGTAACGCCGTCGTGCAGCTCGACCTCCTTGAGGTCAACGCAATTTGCGAACATGCCCTGCGGTATAACCGTCATAGAACTAGGTATGACAACCTTAGTAACTCCTGTGCCGGCAAAGGCGTAGTCGCCTGCGGTCATGCCCTGCTCGATGACGTACTCGCCCGTCGCCGAAGCGGGAACATACAGAATCTGCGTTCCGTCATAATCGAGGAGCTCGCCTGCGCTGCCCAGTCTGTAAGCTGAGTTGCCTTCCGAAACGGTCAAGGTTTCGAGGTTGTCGCAATCGAGGAACACGCTTGTTCCCATGCTGACAACGGAATCGGGTATATAAACCTCTGTCAACGCCGTGCAGCCCTTGAACGCATAGTTTCCTATCATGTTGACGCTTCTTAAATCAACGGAAGTCAGACTCGTGCAGCCTTCAAAAGTGTTGTTTCCGATTTCCTTTATGTTGGACAAATCTATGCTTTCGAGGCTGATGCAATCCTTGAACGCGGTATTGCCCAATTCGATTATATTTGCGGGCAGGATAACCTCTTTCAGAGAGGTGCAGCCGCTGAAATAGCTTGTGTTGAGATAAGTCAGATTGTTGCCTATCGGCGCGTAAATTTCTACTCTCTCAAGCCGAGTGCAGTTTAAAAACTCATTGAGTCCCGTGTTGCCGAATTTGGTGAGCGTTGCCGGGATTACTATGCTCTTGATTCCCGAATTCTGGAAAGCAGATTGCGCTATCGTCTCGACGCTTGCGGGAATTTCCACAGTTTCAACGGGACAATTTTTGAACATATATTGTACTATCGTCTTGAGATTTGCCGACAAGGTAATGTTATTCAAACTCGTGCAGTCGAGGAACAGACCTGTAGTTCCTACAAGCGTTGTCACGCTGTCGGGCATAACAAAGGTCTCCAACGCGCTGCAATATCTGAACGCGGCGTTGCCTATTTCCTGCAATTTGCTGTTTTCTTCAAATTCAACAGAAGTCAGAGCCTTGCAGCCTTCAAAGAAGAAGTTGGGCATTCCGTTCAATCGCGCAGGCAGATGTACTCTTTCCAACGCGCTCCAACCGAACATAGTGGCATTGTAGTTTGACGAAGTGCTGCCGCCGGGAGCCGTCGCGTCAAAGGTTATGTCTTCTGTTCCGCCGTCCTCGAATATGACGTCGGTCACCATAGACTTCTGGAACACGCCGTATCCGAGATAAGTCACTGTCTTGGATATATTGACTGTCCTGAGGTTGACTGCTTCAGCAAAAGCTCTCGTTTCTATGTTCAATGTACCTTCGGGCACGGTGTAGCTTTCTCCTGCCTTGCCGGTAGGATAGCAAATCAGACGAGTGCCGTCGGAGTTGAAAAGCACGCCGTCTACGGAGGTGAAGTTTTCGCTTCCGTCCGCAACCAGAATTTCTTCAAGAGAAGTGCAGCCGACAACATTGCTCCACCAGAACTGAGTCATTCTGGAAGAAAGCGTTAAGCTTGTAAGAGCGGTGCAGTCGAGGAACACGCCGTATTTTCTCATGGTCTGCACGTAAGTGGCTGTATGCGCCTTGTTGCTGCTGTGGACATATTCTTCGCCAAGCGCAACTACGGTTTCGGGCACGACAAATTCCGTCAGACCCGTGCCGCGGAACGCTCCCGCCTTGATATCGGTAAGCTTTCCGTTTGCCGCATCCTCGAATGTAACGGACGTCAGCGTAGGGATTTGTTCAAACGCACGCGCCCCGATAGACGTCATACGGGCGGGTATCTCGATTGTCGTGAGTCCTGTCTGGGCAAAAACTCCTTGATTGTCTGTGGGCATATTGCTTGAACGGTTGTCTTCCAACACGAGCGCCGGAGCAACGCCTTCTCCGACGTAAGGCTGAAATACGACGCTTGTAAGAGTTTTCACCTGGAAGAACGCGTTTTTGCCGATACTCGTCACCGAAGCGGGTATGGAAATGCTTACAAGCGACGTTCCCTTGAAAGCCTCCGCGCCTATCCTGTCAAGCTTATCGGGCAGCGTTATGCTTGTGAGCGACGAACCGAAAACCGCCGCAGTGTTGCCCAAAGTAGTGACCGACGTATTGGAAAGGTCAATCGTAGCGAGCGCCGAGCCGGTAAACGTATAATTTCCTATTGAGGAAAGCAGGCAGCCTTCAGCGAATTCCACCGAAGAAAGCTCGGGACAATCTCTCAGAGCGCTGAGTCCCAGCGTCGTCAGAGAAGCAGGAATAAACACACTCTGTAGATTTGCGCAATAAAACGCATAGTCGCCGATTCTCGTCACGCCTTCGGCAAGAGTAATATGCGTGAGGCGTGAATAATGGAACGCGTATGCTCCGATAAATTCCACCGTGCCCGCCAGAGGCTGATCATCCGAAATTTCCGTCCTGCCGGCGGGGAAGTAGACCAGCTGCTTTCCGTCCTTGGTGTAAAGCACGCCGTTTTCGGATTTGTACTTCGCATTGTCTTCACTTATTTCGATGCTTGTCAGATTGGCGGAGTTTCCGAACATTGCCTTGTGAATACCGTCGGTTGAAGCCACAAACTCGGTTCTTGCAGGCAAATTCAACGAGGTCAAAGCGGAGTTTACGAATACGTAGCCGCTGCTCGTGCCTATTTTCAAGGTTGCCGCCGCGTTTTCGTCATCCGGCTCAAACACCAGCGAAACGAGCGAATAGGTGTTCTGGAACGCATAGTCGCCTATCGTCGCCACCGTATTGGAAATGTAAAATTCAGTTATGCCGGAGCCTGAAAAAGCATAGTTGTCAATCGTGACCAGGTTGGACATAGGGTTGTCGCCATCGTCCTTTTCAAACGTGACGGAGGTCAGATTGGTCAGGTTGTAGAACGCGTATCTGCCCAAAGCGGTAAGACGCGCGGGGAGCACAACCGTACTCAGTGACGAACAGCCGATAAATACGCCCGTAGTATTTCTGGTCGCAGTGCCGGCAATAGTAAGAGGCTGTTCGCCGCCGCCGGCAAAAATCACTGTTTCCAGTCCGGAGCAGTTGAGGAAGGCGGCTTCGCCTATCGTCGTGAACGTGTTGGGGATTGTTATTTCGGAGATGAGCGCGCAGTTTTCAAAGGCGTTTGCGCCGATTCCGCTCACTCCCTCGGGAATGGTGACCTGTGCAAGCAATATGCAGTCGAAGAAAGCCTTGCTGCCGATGTTTTCCAATGCGGAGGAAAGCTCAAGCGTCGTCAGGGAAACGCATCCCGCGAATGCGGACGCGCCCAGAGTTGTCAGAGTGTCGGGAAGCACGGCTTGCTTCAAAGCGGTGTCCGCAAAAGCCGAAGCTCCAATTTCGACAAGTCCCTCGCTGAAATTTATCGTTGTCAGCAACGCCGCTTTGTAGAACGCCTCGTCGCCGATAGCCGTCACGTAGGAAGGCAGATTGAGTTGGCTTACGCTTGCGCAGTAGGCAAACGCTCTGTCGCCTATCGTTAAGTCGGCGTCTTCGTCCTCGCTTGTTTCGAAGATAATATCCGCAAGATACAGACACATGTTGAAAGCGTCTTCCTGAATTTCCTTGACGGAAGCGGGAATTGTTATCTCCGTTATCTTCATGTTGTTTTCAAACACGCCCGCGCCTATGATTTCTATAGTTTCGGGCAAAACCACGTTGCCGTCGCGCCCCAGCGAATAGAAAAGAATAATCGTCTTTGCAGCGTCGTAAAGCACGCCGTCGTCGTCGGCAAAATATTCGTTGCCTTCGTCGACGTAAACGCCCTGCAGGTTGCTGCAGCCGTCAAAGACGTTCATGCTGAGCTCCGTGACAGAGTCGGACAAAGTAAATGTTGCAAGAGACACGCACCCGGAAAAAGCATAGTTTCCGATAACCAGGCTTTCGCCGCCGGACACAAGAGTTACGTCCTTGAGCAAAGCGCAGTTCGCAAACGCGCTTTCCCCTAATTTCTTCACCGTATTGGGGATTTCGACTGCCTTGAGACCTACATTGTTGGCAAACGCACCCTTAGCTATTTCCACAACATTGCTGCCCGCCTCGAAAATCACTTGAGTCAACGCGTCGTTCTGGTAAGGGAAAGAGAAAGCGTTTTCGCCGATAGTCAGCTCCGCAGGAAGCAAACCGCCTCCAAAGGTTATGCTTTCGAGAGAATAACATCCGTAGAAAGCGTTTGTTCCTATAGACGCGATTCCTGAATGGAAAACAACAGAGCTTAAACGGTGTCCCGAAAAAGCGTAGTCGCCAATGGAGGTTATCCTGCCGTCAACGACATATTCGCCGCGTCTGCCGTTGGGGAAATGAATTATCGAAGTGCCGGCAGCGTCGCACAGCACGCCGTCAACAGACGAATAATATTTGTTGCCCTCTTCCACAAAAATGTTTTCGAGGTAAATACTGCCGTTGAACAAATCCACGCCGTAAACCGTTCCCGAAGATTCGTTGCCTATCTCAAGCTCACCCATACGGGCGGGGAGAGTGATGTTGATAAGAGAGCCGCAGTTGGCAAACGCGCTGCTCTCTATGATAAGTTCGTTCGCGCCTTCCTCGAAAATAACTTCCGAAAGATTTTCGCAGCTTGTGAACGCGCGCATACGGATAGCAGTCACGGAAGCGGGTATGGTGATTGAGGAGAGACGGCAGCCCGCAAATGCACGGATGGGGATTTCGGTTACGCCGTCAGGTATGCGCACAGAGCCTTTCTTGGCCAGCGGCACACATGTAACGTAACGCTCGCCGGTGACCTCGTCGTCGAAAATCAATATGCCGTCTGCCGAGCTGTAAGTGATAATATTGTTGCCTTCGACGTGATAGACATTGATTTCCTCCAGATTGCTGCACTCATTGAAAGGTGTCGCGCCCGTCGCGCCCACCTGAACTATGGTGTCGGGGATTTCAACCGTCACGAGGGTGGAACAGCTGGAGAACGCGCCACTGTCGATATACGATACGGGCATTCCGTTGTAGGTCGCGGGGATAAGCAGGTTTCTTACTTTGTTGATTTCGGGACCTTTAAGCACTGCGTACGCGCCGCCCGTAGACTCTCTGAACGAAAGAGCCTCGATCCAATAAGCATAAACGGTTGTATCGTTGTTTGCTATATTCCACACCGACAGACTCCTGCCAAGCTCGTCGGTATAACGGAAGCCCTGTCCGCCCGGCTCCTGATACCAGCCGCCGAAAACCAGCGTTGCGTCGGAAGCCACGGGAACCTCCAACGTGTAGTGCTCGCCGTAAATTAAGCGCGCGTTTCCGTTGGAGCCTTCGGGAGCGATTCCGCCGTAATAGTTGTATGTAACGATAAAGGAGGTGGATTTCCAGTACGCATAAAGCACAATGTCTCCCGTCTCTGCGAAGAACTCGTCGGCATACAAAGCGCCGTTACCCTCCGCGCCGCCGATTGCATTGTACCATCCGGCAAACTCGTAACCGGCTCTGACGGGTTGTTCAAAAGCCGGCATTCTGTCGCCGTATACTTTGTTGACGGGGTTCACGCTGCTGCCGCCGCGGCTGTCAAAGGTTATTTTAAAAGCCGTTACGTTGAGCGTTGCCCAGGCGCCGACATATTCTCCGTCGACAAAACGGACTTCGATGATGTTTCTGCCCGAAAAAGGAAGCTCAACCTCATAAGAATTTTCGCCTGCCGCGATGTTTGTCTGCGTGCTGACGTCGCCGTTGTAGCGAATCTGATAGCCTGTCGCTCCTATGACGGGACGCCAGTATACAACGCCCTGCGAATATTCTAAAGTGCCGTACATAGCGTAATAGCGCATGTCCGCAGCGTCGCTCCAGAGCGAATCGTTTCCGTCCATGCGTGCGCGCACGGTCACCGAGAAATCTGTTCCGGGAGCCGCAGTTGCCACAGCGTCGGCGAGACTGAAAGAGTTCTCGGTCACGATGACGGGCTGGGAGCTGCCCACTCTCACCTGATAGCTGACACCCTCACCCAAAGAGTCCCATGTCAAAAGCTCGTCTTCGACGCGGATATTTTCCGGCGTAGCCAACCGAGTTTTCATGTAAACAAACTCCGTAGCTTCGGGTGAAATATAATTTTTCGTTACGGGAATAATTTTTACAACCACTCCCTCCGCACGGGGCGCGCACCCCTTGATGCAAAGAGAAGTTACGTTGCCTATGTATTCCTCGTGTACGTGATTGCTGTTTCCGCACAGGATTTCAACCTTGTAGCCCTGGGCGTTTACAACAGCCTGCCACGTAAGAATTTCCGTCGCCTCGTCAAAGACGAAAGCGTTTTGGTCTATTTTGTCCAGTTTGCGTTCATACACAAAGGTCTTGGACACGGAGGATGCAAATCCCTCCGCCTCCGCAGTAATGGTAAAGGCAATCCCGCCATCGCGCATGGGGCAGTTTGCAAAGTTGTAAAATGTGGACTCTCCCAGTGCGAAACGCTCGTGCCTGTGCTGCTCGTCTCCGCACTCGATGGTGATGAAATAACGCTGAGCGTTTTCAACGCCGCCGAAAACCAGAGCGGAAGGCTCGACTACGGAGAAGAAAGACACGCTTGCCAACGCTTTGTTTTTGAAGTACCTGACGGTCGAAACCGATTCGCTGCCCTGCGTCGCGGTAACGGTAATCACGTAGTCTCCCGCGGGTGCAGAGGCAAAGTCTATCGCTTCGACTGCAGCGTCGCTTGCTTTGTCAATCGCGGTGAAGCCTGACGGCCCCTCCACCTTGAGACGGTAAGAAACGCCTGCCGCGACATTGCGGCTCATGCCTTCGGTCGTTACGCTGACTTCGGGCGCGATTAGTCCCGCAGAAGCGTTTGCCGTCCACTGCGCGAACAGGGTTGTGTTTTCGCAAAACACCATGTCATCTGTGTAGCGCGCGGTAAGCATTTCGGCATCGTCGTACATGCTTATCCACCAGCCGCCGAAGGTATAACCCGTGCGCACGGGAGTTGCGACGTTGTACAGCTTGCCGCCCACCGTCTTTGCGGACGCCATAGCCGGAGCCTGTTCATAACCAAGCTCGAAATCTACCGTAAACTCCGCCTGTCCCAGTACGCTTTCGCCCCAGTAAGCATAAAGCGTAACATTGGAGGTGACTATATCGGTGTCGAACAAAAACGGATGAGTGTGGGTATTGTCGGTGTACCAGCCGATAAAGGTATATCCGTCTCTCGCGGGATCCGCCGGACGGGAAACGGTCTTGCCGTTGACAACCGTCGCTGCGGCGACCGCGCTGCCTCCCGCCGAATCAAACGTGACGGTGTAAGTGAGCTTTTTCAAAAAGCGCATCTGACTGCCCGAATAATTCAGAGTCAACACCTCGCCGTCAAGCGTTGCATTGAGGTCGGCTTTGTCCCCCGCAAAATCGAATACAAGCGAAGTCCCCGTCAGGGTATATTCTCCCGAAAGGTTTTCGCCCATTACCCAAAAGGTAAAGCGATTGCCTGCTGCCAGAGCAATCTGATATTCGATGCCCTCGTCGTCGTAGTAGTAAACTCCCGCTTCGGGACCGGCGACCAATTCCTGCTCTTTTGGCTTAGGGTCGCAGGCGGTCAGAACCGAAAAGGTAAGCGCTGCTACGAGCACAATCAACAAGACGTACATTTTCCTCTTGATTTTCATTTATGTTCCTCCGTTTATTATTTTAAAACGCCCAGCCTCACGCAAAGCCGTTGCGTTTAATATTTGCGTGGATTTCTCAAAATTCATGCGGAATTTTCATGTTTCGATTACATTTATACAAAATGCGGAATTTTATGAAAAATTGTCGTTTATCTATGTGTAATCGAATTATATCGTGCGTTTCACATAATGTCAAATAAAAATACAAAAAAAAAACACATTAGTAAATTTTATGGACTTCCTGTCGCATAATGGAAAATTTTATGTGCCGGACGTGACGACTTGCAATAAGCAAAAGGACTGCCTTAAAAGGCAGTCCTTTAGCTGTGTTATTTTATTTTGTCACGCTGCTGGCGCTTCAGTCGAGCTGACAAAAGCGCCGGTTTCAAAGTCGGCAGTCAGCCAAAGCTCGCCCAAGGAGGCGCCGTAAATACGTATCGTGTTTTCATCCACCAGCTCGTAATAAACGGAGTAGGCTCTGCCCAGTCTGTCGATGTACGTGCCATAGCCGTAGCCGTTGAACGCCGCCACCTCCCAGCCCGAGGAAACCATTCTGCACTCCCACTGCCCGGCATAGACGGCAAACAAATCGAAGCTGTCGCCGTCGGTGGAGAGCACGTCGGTCATGAGCGTGAAACGGAAAGCCCGCTCCGAGCTGTCGGCGGGGAGGAAATTCCACTCGTTTTCTCCGTCTGCGGCAGAGTAGCTCCCGGTTAGCGCTGCGGTTTCTCCTCCGTCCTCGAACAACGACGCGTTGCCAAGACCGTCCAGCACAAGTATCGTCGTGGAAGAAATTTTGTCGCCGTCGAGCAGGTTGTAAATTCCTCTGCCCGCGTCGAGAAGCAGCAGCGATTTTTGCTGTCCGTCGACGGATATGGCATAGATTTTTTCCTCGCCGTAACCCCTGCCGTCCTCGTTAAGCACTCTCACCCGCATAAGCTCGCGACCTTCCACCACGTCGTCCGCTTCGCGCACCGCCGCCGCGCCGCGCGCATTTCCCGCTTCGTCTATGAAAGTCGCCTCGCCGTAAGCGTCTATTTCCAGTCTTCCGCCGTCCGACAAAACAAAGCTTTCCACGTTGCCCTCGTCGTAAACGATGTAAACGGCAACGGTGCTTTGACCGAGACTGATTGTGCCGTAAGCAAATCTGAAATCCTCGAATTCGTCGCCTTGGAAAGTCACGTCATACTCGTAGTAGCCGCTTTCCGACTCCACCCTGACGTAAGCGCCCGAAGCAACCTCAGAAATCTGCGCCTGTTCTCCGTCTGTCGCAGGCTCGTAGCTTTGAAGCGACGCGCCGCCGAAGCCGTCTAAAAACAGCAGGTATTTTTCCAGCGTGGGTACGCCGTTGTCAAGCGCGAAATACGTTCCGCGTTCAGACCCGGCAAGCTGCGCCGTGCCTTCGCCCACAATGCGCACCACTCCTCTCGCCCCCGACGCCGTTGTCAAGGTATATTCGTCGTCCGTCAAGGAAACGACGCAAAGCAAATTGCCCAGCCATGCGGTGCCGTCGCCGTTCACGGCAAATTCGATTCGGGTTTCGCCGTCGGAAATGACAAAATCGGCTTTTTCCCCGCTGTCGTAAACGAAGAAATAATTTCCCAACGCGGGATAATATCTGAACACAAAGGAGTTGTAGCCGCTTTCCGCAAGCGCCTCGAAGTTTTCGGCGAAATATTCCGCCGTGAAGGTAAACTCCATGTACACGACTTGCCCGTCGGTATTGCTGTACGCCAAAGCGGAGTAACTTCCGTCAACCCCCACAACGTAACCGCCGTTGCCGTCGGGGAAACGAATAAACGCGCTCCCCACGCCGTCGTTGTTTGTCGCGGTGAAGCCGAAGAACTCGCCTTCCTCCGGCAGACGGTTTTCAAGCTCGGAATAAAAAGTAATTAAATGCCCCTCTTTGGTCAAAGAGTTTACCCTGACGGTAAATTGACTCATTTCCAAAGTGAAAGTGATGAAGTCATAGTTCGTTCCGCCGACTGAGTAGCCCTTTTGGAAAGTATAAACAACGGCAACGGTTCTCGTGTCGCCCTGCTTCAAAAGCGAGCCTTTGCCGAAGCCGTCGCATTTCAGGGTGTAAACCGTGCTTGCGTCGTGAATTGTGTATTCGCTTTCGGCGTCGTCGGCAATGACAAATGACGACGCGCCCTGCGATTTGTAATAAAAATCAGCGTAAAAAGGAGCAAGCAGCTGCCGATATTTTATGTTTTCCGTGTCCGCCGCAAACCACTCCGCGACAAAATGATAAATCCCGCTTGTCTCGTCGTAGGTATTTGTTCCCGAAATAACCTGCTGATATCTGCCGTTTGTCATGCTGACCTCGATAGAAGCCGTCTGACTGTCGAATATGCGCAGCTTGACGGTAAAACCGCTGCGCGCGTTTTCCTCCGTCCATACCGTGTTGTACTCCGCAAGCTCGCCGTATTTTTCCGTCATGTTGAGACGACCGAATACGCTTTTTCCGTCAACTTCCATACTCACGTAACCGACGTAATTTATTTTGCCGTCCACTACGACGTAATAGCCGTGCTCACGATAATAAACATAATCGGTTTCGCGCTCGGAATCCTTTTCTCCGTAATAAGCCTTGCCGAAGCCGTCCGAGCGGAAAGCCAATTCCTGACCGTTCAAATCCGTCAGCACATACTCGCCGCGCGTGTCGTCCGCCAGATAAAACACTGCAACCGTCGTCACATCGCCCGAAGTGGTTTTCCCCTGCTCCTCTCCGAGACGGCACAAAAAGCTTACTTCGCCGCTCCCGCCGGGATAAACCACTTCCATTACGTCATCCTTACAAACGTAGCCGCCCGTTATCACGCTCGTATCCGCGTTGGCAAGATATCCCGCCCCGCCGAAGCCGTCAAGTATGACTATCGGATAAGAAATTCCGACGTTGTAATAATAATACGTGCCTTCAAAGCCGTCGCTCATCCGGAACACATCCTGCCCGTCAACCTTGTCCAGGCGGAAACGGAAGGTGTGCGACTGCGAGCTGAACTGATATACCATAGGAGAAACTCTCGTGTATGTACCCGACACTGCCGTGCCGTTTTCAGTCGTGTAAGTCGCCGAGTCCAGTCCGTCCAGCTCTATTTTCGCGGCTCCGATGGAAGCTCCGTCGTACTGAAAAAGCTCAAGCGCCGTTTCCGCATCGAAATACGCAAATCTTCTGCCGTCGGCAAGCATCCTGCCGCGCAGCGTTTCGCCGTCGGAAATTTCAAATTCAAACAGCCGCGTATCCGCGTCGTAAGAGCCTGTCTTTTCTCCCAGCACGGGACGATAAAGCACAACGTGCGCGCTGTCCTCCATGAGAAGATATATGCGGTCTCCGCCGCCGCCCAAGTCCGTCGCGCCGTAATTCCAGCAGGCGTACAGCATGACGGTGCCTTTCACTTCCGCTATCTCGTCGCCCGCGCCAAACTCAACGTCGCCGTCGGGGCTTGTAGACCAACCGGCAAACCTGTAACCTCTGACGGAATAGCCGCTGTCGGCAACCTCGTGCGACGCACCGTAAGGCACGGTCGCATATTCCGTTTCGCCTTCATAATCGGAGCCCTGCGGCGCGTTGACAAAATAATAAACGTATCCGTCCGTGCGGTAAAAATATGCCTTGTAAACGTTTTTGCCGGCAGCCAGCGTTATCGACTGCGTCATAGTCTGGTCGAGCAGAAAGCCCTCGGGAGCTTTCAGCACGGAAGAGCTCAGCTTTATCTCCTTGCCCAGCCAGTCGCTTCCGCCGTCGAAAACAATTTCGTCGGTAGGCTCGCCGTATTCCCCGTCGAAATTTTCGAGATAGACCTCGACGACATACGCCGCTTTGTATCTTGCGGTAAGGCTAAGCCCGCCCGCCGGCATAACCGCGTTTTGCGCGATCTGCGAGCTGCCGTTGAACCAGCCACCGAACTCGGCGCCGTCAAGGCGCGGAATTGCCTGAGAAAGCACTGAGGACAAGGACTGACCGACTACGAGAGAATAAAACGTGTCGTCAAGCGTCCCTCCCGCGGGATCCAGCGTAAGAGTAGCCGTTTGCTCCGCCGAAAACTTTGCGTAGTAAGTTATATTTTCGTCGGGCATAATTTTAGGCAATTCGACAGGACCTTCGGAAAAATCCTCCGTCAGGTACCACCCCTCGAAAATATGTCCGTCAAGCGTCGGATTTTCGGGTGTCTCAATGACCTCCCCCGCCTTTGCATTTATCGGCGCAATTATCGTTCCGCGTCCGGTCTCAAACGTAAGCTTGTAAGACCTCGAGCAGGCAACTGCGACAGCAAGCGTGAACGTCAGCAAAACCGCTAACAGCACAATGTAAAAAATTGATTTTTTTGAATTTTTTCCCATATTGCTCTCCTTTTTTCTTCTCGTTCTTGTCAATCCCATTCAACGACATTCCACTTCAAGAACACATAAAAATGGTTAACATGTTTTAATATATCAAAAGGCTTATTTATTTGCAAGCAAAATAAAATAAAAACATTTGCGTCTTCGCCACAAATTTTTTGAATAAAAATTTACGATATACGCTAAAATGTATAAATCCGATTGCGCCGAAGCTTAAGGCCTTAGCGACAATTAAATTATATTTTTACAACCTAAAGGCATGTCGGAAAAGAAAAGAAACACGCCACTTGCGTCTTCGTGTTTTTCTTTAAGTGCGCCATGCAAAGAAAAAAGATGCCTGTTTCGCATAAAAGCCGGCTTGTCGAAAAGCGGCGCTCGCCGCTCCGTCGCCAAGAAAGCCGCAGCCGTGCGCGAAGAGGCGCGTAAAAAGCCCGAAGCAAACAAATACTCGGGCTTTGGAATTTTTATTCATTGAAATTCGGAGATTTGCCGAAATTTTAGTCGTCGGTTTTCGGCGGGTTGTTTGAATCCGGTTACTTTTCTGCAGAAATGTTTTCCGGCGCTTTCGTAGCGTCGTAATCATAACCGATGTAAAAAACGAGCGTTATAAGTATGTCCGTTACGGGAGTTATAAGCAGATGCCAGGAGCTGCCGAAAATACGGTAATCCGCAAGTCTTATTATATTCAGGATGAAAATTATAAAGCATTCTGCAATTCTTGCAAGCACAAGAATTTCTATAATTCTGTCGCTTTTAAGCTTTCCCGAAAGCCCCAAAACATAGATTATGCCTATCGCTATCGTTGTCAGACCCAATATAAAATTGAACACGCTCAAGCAGATGTCCGAAGCGGAGCCGTTTTCAAAGCCGAGCCAATGGGAAAAAACGGTAAACAAATGGTGCATGAACAAATATCCGAAATAAGCGACAAACAACGTCTTCATCCAGAATTTGTTGTCCCTGTAAACCATGTAAAAACCAAGCAGGAAAAATGCCGCCTGCACGGACAATGAAAATATAAAATAAAAATAAACCGAAACCGAATTGTCATGCCAATTTACAAGCCTTGCAATGTTGTAAATTAAATTAAGGAACATTACTGCGATTATCAGACCGACAAGCCATTCCTTTTTCCGTTTAAACAAGCTTTTCATAAACTGCCTCCTGCTTGATATTCTTTATTCGTTTACAGTATATTGCTTTTGACGAAATTTTGTCAACTTCCGTAAAGTATTTGACGCATTAAGCATATCGGGCGTTTTAAACGCATTACGAATTATATTTATGCCGAATTAAATCAGAGGAAAAAAGTTTCGTCTCGTTTCGGGGCAGAGTTTAATAAAAAAATTTGAAATTTCAGTCTTTTTTACATTTAACGGCTTTAACCGCCGTTAAAACAGACATGAAAATAAGAAATATCCATACAGCAAAAGAGCTGCAGGCGCAAACGACAAGCATGTCTCCGCTTATGCCGCCGCCGAAAGTCATGATAAGCGTGTATTGCAGAGACAGAAGGGATACCAACGCGTCGACAAAATTGATATTGCGCAGCATTTTTACGCTCAGATGCCGGGATTTTTGCGATTTCGAGAAATTTACTGCCGACATAATTATTTTGTATGTGGTGTAAGTCGCTATCGTTATGGCAGTCACGGTTGAAAAGTTTACGTTTTTTTGCTGCAGCGTCATAAGCGTTATCGGTGCAATCAAGGCAATGTCCGTTGCGAAAAGCAGTATGCTTTGCACCCGATACAAATGCTTTCTCGCATTTTCCTTTTGCTGCTCGTCAAGCCCTGCTTTGAAAAATTTGATTTCGGAACACAAAATATAGGCTCTTATGCACAAAAGCGACAGATAATACGCGGCAATTCCGAAATTCCATGCGGTTTTGTATTTCAACCCCAGATAAAAATTGAAAACCGCATAAGCGGCGCCGACAAGAAAGGAAAGAGCCGAAAAGAAAAACGTGCGAAACGCATAATCGTTTTTTATAAGTTCGAGATATTTTCTTTTCGTCCCTTTTTTTCTTGTCATTTAAATCGCCGTTTTTCAGATTAAATCTGCCTTTAAAAGGTCGTTTCCTTTTTCGAGAATATTTGCAAGCTTTTCTTCGTTGTCGTCTATGACGGGCAGCAACGCTTTGGTTTTTTTCTCAACACGTTTTTTGTAAATGAAATAATTTACTCCGCAAAGCGCCAGCCCGACAATTCCGAGCGCAATTCCGCCCCAAAAGGCGGATGGCTTGTTTTCCGCCAGCATAACCAGACTCATACCTCCTCCAAGGATAAGCGCGGCGATGCAGCCGAATATGTAAGCGAAAATACTTGCGCCCAGTGTTTTTGCGCGCTGCAATCCGTTTATTGTTTGAAATACGTCCTCGGCCTGTCTTTCAAGACGGGAAAGCTCCTGCTTGTGCTTTTGTTTCCTGTCGCGTTTGAGAGAAAGCGTTATTCCGTCCACCGCCGTCGGAGTGGTTGAAGTGACCTCCCAGCCGAACGCCTCATACATATCCGTTGCCTTTGTCTGATCCTTTGCTTTGACTGTCTTTGTCCTGTATTCATAAGACACGAAATCCTTTTCCTGCATTTTTGATACCTCCGTAAAAATTGTTTTTTCCCGACGAAGCCGTCGACGCGCGTTTCGATTGACTTCCTCGTAAGACAAGTGTATCATATAAGAAAATTTTAATTCAATCAACCGTTTGCGCGGGCAGAAATACAAGATGCGCCGAAATGTAACCGCAAATGAGACGGAAAAGGAGAATTTGTATCGTGGATTATGCACCCGAAGAATATACGAGGTTTTACATTGTTCAGGCTTTGTTCAAATTGATGAGCGCATACGAGTACGACAAAATAAGCGTAACAGACATAGCGGAAAAGGCAGGCGTGGGAAGGGCGACGTTTTATCGGTATTTCAAGCGCAAGGAAGACGTAATTATTTTTTACTTCGAACACAACACGAAAGAATTTGTTTTCGGTCAGCGCTTTTATCCGAGATGCAGAGAGGATTACTTAATGGTCGCCAAAAATGTTTTTAAGCTGTTCAAGCAAAACAAGGAGCCCTTCAAGCTGTTGAGAAAAGCTCGGTTGGAGCATATTTATCTTGATTTTCTCAACAAAGGCTTTGCGGAAATGTTCAGCGACAATCATCCCGACTTAAACAAATATACGCCTTTTCTTTATGCCGGCATGCTGTTCAATGTGTCTATGCTCTGGCTGGACGACGACTGCGCCGAAGATATTGACAGGCTTGCCGAAATAATGGTGGACAGCGTTTTTAAATAAAGAAAAAAAGAAAACACGAGCAGGCGCAAGCGGTGTCGTGTTTTCGTATCTGGCGCACCAAACGCAACCTTATTCGAATACTATCGGGTAGGGTTGCGTTTTTTTATTTTAGCACTTGCTAAAACAAAAGAATATTTGGTATAATATTCCAAAAGTATTTTTAAGGTAGTTTTATGACCGATACGGAGAGGAAAAAGGCGGCGAAAGAGTTTGCCGAATATTGGCAGAATAAAGGCTATGAAAAGGGCGAAAGCCAGACCTTTTGGTTGACGCTTTTGAGGGATATTTTGGGCATATCCAAGCCCGAACAGTTTATTACGTTTGAAGAAAAAGTCAAGCTCGACAACACAAGTTTTATCGACGGGCTTATCCCCTCCACGCACGTTTTAATCGAACAAAAGAGCGCGGACAAGGACTTGCGCAAACCCATAAGGCAGTCCGACGGCACTCTGTTAAACCCCTTTCAACAGGCAAAACGCTACTCCGCCGAGCTGCCCTACTCCGAACGCCCTCGATATATAATAACCTGCAACTTCCGCGAATTTCTCATTTACGATATGGAGAAGCCCACGGGCGAACCCGACAGCATACTTTTAAAAGACTTGCCCAAGGAATACTACCGCTTGCTATTTCTTGTTGAAACCAAGAGTGAACTGTTGCACCGTGAGGAGCGCATTTCCATTCAGGCGGGCGAGCTGGTAGGCGTATTATACGACGAATTATTAAAGCAGTACAAAGACCCCGCCGACGAACACGCCTTAAAAAGCCTTAATATGCTCTGCGTAAGGCTTGTTTTCTGCCTTTATGCGGAAGACAGCGGTCTGTTCGGCGAACACCTTAAATTCCACAACTATATCAAAAAGGTTGCCGACAAGGATAAAAAAGACGTTCGCCGCACGCTAATAGAGCTTTTCAAAGTCCTCGATATGACGCCACAAAAGCGTGAAGAATACGACCCGTTTATGGACGAAGAGCTTGCCTCGTTCCCCTACGTCAACGGCGGATTATTCGCCGACGAAAACATACTTATTCCACCCTTTAACGAAAGGATAGTCAGTCTTTTATTGAAAAACGCAAGCGAAGATTTTGATTGGAGCGAAATCTCCCCCACCATTTTCGGCGCGGTGTTTGAAAGCACGCTAAACCCCGAAACACGCCGTTCAGGCGGTATGCACTACACCTCGATTGAAAATATCCATAAGGTAATCGACCCCTTGTTTTTAGACGATTTAAACGCAGAGCTTGAACAAATCAAGGAAATCAAGGTGGAAAAAACCCGCAACGCACAGTTGGAAAACTTCCGTCAAAAGCTTGCCTCGCTCACCTTTTTAGACCCCGCCTGCGGTTCGGGCAATTTCCTTACGGAAACCTATATCTCCCTGCGCAAACTTGAAAATAAGGCGTTGGAACTGCAATATCACGGGCAGATACAGTTTGAAACGGGCAGTATTATTAAGGTTTCAATCGGTCAATTTTACGGGATAGAGATAAACGACTTTGCGGTAACGGTTGCAAAAACCGCGCTTTGGATAGCCGAAAGCCAAATGCTGAAAGCAACCGAAGAAATCGTCAATATGCGCCTTGACTTTTTGCCCTTGAAATCGTATGCGAATATTGTGGAAGGCAACGCCCTGCGCCTCGATTGGGAGAGCGTAGTACCCAAAGATAAACTAAACTACATAATGGGCAATCCGCCGTTTGTGGGTTATTCTTTGCAATCACCCAAACAAAAAGCAGATATACTTTCTATATATGTGGACGAAAAAGGCAAGCCATATAATACGGCAGGAAAAGTTGACTACGTTGCAGGTTGGTATTTCAAAGCGGCGAAACTGATTGCAAATACAAATATCAAAGTGGCGTTTGTATCGACGAACTCTATCACGCAAGGCGAACAGGTAGCCGCAGTATGGAAACCGCTTTACGATAGGTTTAATATCCATATTGATTTTGCACATAGAACATTTAGGTGGGATAGCGAGGCAAGTTTAAAAGCCCACGTTCATTGCGTTATTGTTGGGTTTAGTGTTGCACCGAATAATAAGCCTAAAATTATATATTCTTCCGATCGCCCGTTAATTGCGGAGAATATAAACGCTTATTTACTTAACGCACCAAACATTTTTATCGAAAGCAGAAAAAAGCCTGTCGCCGCTGTTCCTGAAATATTAAAAGGCAGTAGCCCCGTAGATGACGGTAACTTTTTCTTCACTGACGAAGAATATAATGAATTTATAAAAGCGGAGCCACAGTCAAAAAAATACATAAAAAGGTTTTTTGGTGCAAGAGAATATTTACACAATATTCGCCGTTGGTGCTTATGGTTGGTTGGAGTTTCTCCTGCTGAACTTAAAACAATGCCTTTGGTAATGCAACGATTGACTTCTGTTAAAAATTTTAGACTTTCTAGTACAAAATCGGCAACACAAAAATTTGCAGATTATCCTTATCGATTTATGGAATTACGGCAACCAACAACAGATTATATTTTAATCCCTAGACACACTTCTGAAAATCGAAAATATATTCCGTTTGGTTATGAGTGCTGAAATTATATGTGGTGATGCAAACAATATGTTACCACAGGCAACGCTATTTCATTTCGGTGTTTTAACTTCAAACGTTCATATGGCGTGGGTTAGAGCCGTTTGCGGTAGATTAGAAATGCGATATAGATATTCAAACGATATTGTCTACAATAACTTCCCGTGGTGCAATCCTACCGAAAAGCAAAAGGCGAAAATCGAACAGACGGCGCAAGCAATTTTGGACGCCCGTGCACTCTATCCCGATTGCTCGCTTGCCGATTTGTACGACGAGGTTACAATGCCGCCCGAACTCAGAAGAGCTCACCAAGCAAACGACAAGGCAGTTATGCAGGCATATGGGTTTGATGTCAAGACAATGACCGAAAGCGCTTGCGTCGCCGAACTTATGAAAATGTATCAGGAATTGGTGGAGGGGAAATGAAATGACGGATTATGATTTATTGATTGTAGGAAATGGTTTTGATATTGCTTGCGGTTATAAAACTTCGTACCAAAATTTATACGAACTAATGAAAGCTGCAAGTGAAAAAGATGAACAAGAATTTTACGCATATTTTGAAAGAGAAAACCCTAATATTGAATTAGAAACGGCAAAATCAAGAGGGTTGTCTATTTTCTATAACGAAATTAGCAGAACGCTGAAATCAAATATTTTTATAAATTACTTTTTAGCCTATAATACTGTTTTTGAAAGTTGGGTAGCTTTTGAAACCGAATTAACAAACATTATCAATGCTTTTGATAATTTTTTTGAAGCGCTTAAAAAATATATGCCAAGAAACTCGGTTTATGATTTTGTATATACCGTTATTCCTAATTCTATCGATGAAATTGTTTTTTCTTTAATTAAGGAATGTTCATATTTTAGTCAAGAATATTGCACAGAACTCATTCACACACATTTCGCTTTTATATTAAGGATTTGCATAATATTCAAGGTTTATTATGGACAAATAAAGTAAATGAATATATAAATAACTTTTGTGATTATATCTATACAGAACTAAACAAGTCTTCAAATCTCTTTTCTACATATTTAAATATTTTTACTGCACTTAAACCATCTAAAACAGCTAGTAAATTTGGTTTTAAAATAGATTACGCTATTTGTTTCAATTATACAAAAACGTGTGAGTTAGTGTATAAATCATCATTAGCATCCATATGTTACCTTAACGGTAAAATAAACTACCAAAATAGAGTAAATGAGTTACTATCAAGCAACATTATTTTTGGTACAAATGAAGCGAGTTTTAAAAATATAGGATTGGACAAATTAACAAAAAGCAGCCAAAGACTTCTTAAAGAAACAGATTTCAATAACTTAAATGAAATGCTTGAAGGAGCTAAAGAATCTTGGAACGAAAATGTGTCGATTTGTATATACGGACATTCATTAAGCATAGCTGATAAAGATACATTAAAAATGATATTTAAATGCTTTAAAAAGCTGAATATTTATATTTATTATTTAAACGATAAAGCTAAAGAAGAACTGATAGCTAACTTAAAAGTAATTTTAACCCCTAAAAAGGTAAGTGAATTAAATTCAAGCAACTGCTTGAAATTTATAAAATGTTAAATAACCAAATCTAAAATGGCACTGTGGCGGGTGCTTGAATAAACGAGCGCGCGGCTGCGCCGCGCTTTCAAGTACCCGCCACAAAAGAAAACACGAGCAGGCGTAAGCGGTGTCGTGTTTTTTCGTTTCCGGCGCGCCTTAAGGAGCTCGCAAGGAGCGGCAGCTTCTGTCGCGACGGATCAGCGAATTCCGCGTTTAACTATCGTTTTCTTGCGGAATGAGCGTCATGTATTTCGTCCTCCGCAAGGTGCGCTTAAAAAGAAAACACGAGCAGGCGCAAGCGGTGTCGTGTTTTCGTATCTGGCGCGCCTTAAGGAGCTCGCAAGGAGCGGCAGCTTCTGTCGCGACGGATCAGCGAATTCCGCGTTTAACTATCGTTTTCTTGCGGAATGAGCGTCATGTATTTCGTCCTCCGCAAGGTGCGCTTAAAAAGAAAACACGAGCAGGCGCAAGCGGTGTCGTGTTTTCGTATCTGGCGCGCCTTAAGGAGCTCGAATCCCTAACCTTTGGTTCCGTAGACCAACGCTCTATCCAATTGAGCTAAAGGCGCATTAAATTTTGCTTATATATTATAAGCCTCGTGAAACCAAAAGTCAATCGTTTTCCCACCCTTTGCCGCAACAAAAAAGTTAAATTTCACTCGAAAAGCAACGCAAAAACCGTCGGGAGCTCCCGACGGTTTATTCGATAAGTAAAATTTTCAGCGCTTTGCCGCCAGCTCCTTGAGAGAGTCGCGGATTTCTTCCAGCAAACGGGTGTTGGCAGACGCTTTGGCTTCGGCTTCCACCTTTTCCTCATCCTCTTTTTGTTTTGCAAGCCGCTCCTCTTCCTCTTTTGCCGCCTGCGCTTTGGCAACGTCTTCCGCATATCTTGCCTTTGCCTGCGCCTTCGTCATACCCTCGCGACGATATTTGGATATCGCTTTCTTTTCGGACAGCTCCATACCCTCGACAAATTTTTCACGCGCCTGCGCAAAGGAATTTATCGCCTTGACAATACAGAACAAAACAAACGCGATAATCAGGAAATTGATAATGGCGTTTATAAACGCGCCCCAATCTATGTAAATAGAATTCGCAAGGTCGATTTGGCCGTCTACATAAGCCGGCTTCAAAAAGGTATAGACCTCTGACAGCGAATTTTTGCCCAAAATCAAAGCAAGCAGCCAATTTATCAGAGGCTTTAAAATATGGTCGCTCAGCGCGGTTATGATTGCTGTAAACGCGCCGCCGACAATAACGCCGACAGCCATATCCATGACGTTGCCGCGCGTGATAAACTGCTTGAATTCGCCGAAAAAGCCCTTAAGTCCGTTTTTCTTCTTTTCCATTTCGTTACCTCTTTGGATTTTCCATTAAATTATAAGTCAACCCGCAAAATGTGTCAAGCGTAAAGCCCTCAAACCGTCATAAACAAACAAAAGAGCGGTTTGAAAACCGCTCTCAGCTTAAAATTCGCAATCTATCAATGCGGCAACACGCCGTCGTTGCCTTCGGACGCCGACGGTCTTTTGTCCTGCGTCGAATATTTGACGTCGATAAAGTCAATTACCTCCGCGGCGCTCTTGCCTTCCATAAGCATATTGACCTCATCGGTGTGAATGGTTTCTTTTGTTATCAGCACCTTTGCCATGTTGTGCAAAATATCCAGCTTGCCCTTGAGAATTTCCGTGCCGCGCGCATGACACTCGTCTACGATGCGCCTGATTTCCTCGTCGATAAGAGCCGCCGTCTCGTCGGAATAGCCCTGCGTTGTGTGATAATCTCTGCCGACAAAAACCTCCTGATCTCCGCCGTAATACAGCAAGCCGACCTTTTCGCTCATGCCCCACTCGGTGACATTTTGCGGCAGCGTTCAGTCAACGCCTTTATATCGCCGCTGGCGCCGGTGCAATAGTCCTCAATAACAAGTTCTTCGGCAATTCTGCCGCCAAGCGTCATGGTTATGTTGTCAAGCAGGTAAGCCTTCGAGACATGCTCGTTGTCGTTTTCGGGACGCGTCATCGTGAAGCCTGCCGCCATCCCGCGCGGTATAATTGTGACCTCGTGCACGGGCTCGCAGTTCTTGAGACTGCACGCAAGTATTGCGTGTCCCGCCTCGTGATAAGCGGTTATCCGTTTGTCATGCTCGGTAACAAGACGCGACTTTTTGGCGGGACCCATTTCCATTTTGGTTATTCCCTCGTTGACGTCCGCCATAGTTATCTGACGCCTGTTGTCGCGCGCGGCAAGTATTGCGGCTTCGTTGAGGCAGTTTTCCAAATCCGCGCCGGTAAACCCGGACGTAATTCTGGCTATCGTTTTGAAGTCTACGGTTGCGTCTATGGGCTTGTTGCGCGCGTGCACCTTCAGAATAGCCTCTCTGCCTCTGACGTCGGGACGATTCACGAAAATCTGCCTGTCAAAGCGTCCCGGACGCATAAGCGCGGGGTCAAGCACGTCGGGGCGGTTTGTCGCCGCCATAACGATAATCCCGCTGTTGGTGTCAAAACCGTCCATTTCCACAAGCAGTTGGTTCAAGGTCTGCTCTCTTTCGTCGTTTCCGCCGCCGAGTCCCGCGCCGCGATGTCTTCCGACAGCGTCTATTTCGTCGATAAACACTATGCACGGCATGTTTTTCTTTGCCTGCTCGAAAAGGGAACGCACCCTGCTTGCTCCGACACCGACGAACATTTCCACAAAATCACTGCCCGAAATGGAGAAAAACGGAACGCCCGCTTCTCCCGCCACCGCTTTGGCAAACAAGGTTTTGCCTGTTCCCGGAGGGCCGACAAGCAGCACGCCGGCGGGAATTCTCGCACCCAGTTCGGTATATTTGCGGGGGTTTTTCAAAAAGTCGATGATTTCTACAAGCTCTTCCTTTTCCTCCTCGGCGCCGGCAATGTCTGAAAAACGCGTCTTGACGCTTTGCTGGACGCGCGCCGTGTTTTTGCCGAAGCTCATCCCCTGATTGTTCTGACTGCGGAAAATGTTTATCATAAACACAAACATAACGACAATCAAGATAATAGAGAAAAGCGTAGGCAAATAATCCCAAAAGCTCGCCTGCACCGGATTGTTGAACCCGATTTGAACGGCAGACGCCCCCGCAGGCAGACTGTCGTTGCTCTCCGTTATCAATTCGTAAATAACGGGGTGCATGTTGGGTCCGATGTAAAAGAAATAATCGTAATACTTTTCCGCGTTGTTACGCGAGGCTGCTTCGGTGTTTCTCTTGACTACGTTTACCGAATAACCCGTGTTGAAGTAGACCGCCTGAATATTGCCGGCGTCCAGATCCTCCTTGAACTGAGCGTAAGTGGATTGCTTGCTGTTGCCTACAAACTGCAGTATGAAAACCACTGCGAGCACAACCACCAGCAAAATAATCAATATCATCCACCAGCTAGTTTTTCTGTTGTTCTGATTCAATTTAACGCTCCTTTTTGAGACAGAAAAATTCTATGCTTTTAGTATGCGGATTTTTCCGTATATTTAGGCAAATATATCACAATTTCCAATGCTTGTCAATTTTATTTTCAAAGGGCTAAATAAATACACAATAGTTTCACCCGTACCCGCTTTTGTCGTCGACAACGCCATTGAAAAGCTCTCACACTTAAGCCACACAAATCAGCGACGGGCTTGGATACGCTTTTTTCGACGGTCAAAGCACGGGCAAAATCAAAAGCGCGACAGCAAGCAGCACGGCAAGAAAAGAAAAGTTTATCGTTAAAAACACTCCGAGATAACGCGCAACGCCGCCCCCGCCGACCGCGCGGAACTCCCCCAGAGTAATCAGACTCGCAAGAGACGCGACAGGCGTTCCCAAGCCGCCGATATTTACGGCAATCAGCAAAGCGTTTTTACAGGACGTAAAGCGGGAAAGGAGCATTGCAGTCGGCACGTTGCTCATAACCTGACAGGAAGCAACGCCCACCAACAGCGGCGAAAACGCCACAACCGCGCTCAAAGTCTCCTTAACCGCGTCAATTCGCGCCAGATTGCCAGCAAATACGAAAAACGCCGCAAAGGTCAAAAGCAGCTTGTAGTCCACCTTGAGCAGGCACGCAGGATCAAGCAGCAAAAGAGCTGCTACGACGGCGGCAAGCCCCCACCAGTAAGGAAAAACACGAAACACCATGAGCACCGACACGGCAAACAATGCGGAATATGCAACCGTTCTGAACAACGGCGGGCGCGGAACTCTAACCGAAACCGCTTCGATTTCAATCGGCTTGACAAAAAGGCAGGACAGAAATATCAAAACGAAAGCAACGGCAAACGGCGCCGCCATCACCTTGAAAAACTCCGGCGCGGAAAAAGAGTAATAAGAGTAAAGATAAATATTTTGCGGATTTCCAAACGGAGTCAGCATACCGCCGAGATTGGCGGCAACATTTTGCATAACAAAAACAAACGCAAGATACCTTCTTTGGGCGCAGGATTCGAGTACCAGATAACCAAGCGGCAAAAAGGTAATCAGCGCCATGTCGTTTGCCATAATCATTGAACCGAAATACGTCACGAAAACAAGCGCCGCCACTGCGCCGCGCACTGTTTTGAAACGTCGCACGATCACATCCGCAAGCCATCTGAAAAAGCGGATATTTTTGAACGCGCATACCACCGCCAACGTACAAAACAGGCAGGAAAGCGTGCGGAAATCGAAGTAATTTATATATTGCGAGTCAATCGGCACAAAAAAACATGTCAAAACGGCGGCAAGCAGCGCGACAATCGGCATTGCGAAAGCCGACAACGTCTTTTTAAATGAACTCATAAACCATTTCCCCGACCAACATTATAGTATTCGGAAAAGGAAAATGCAATTATGTGTCGATAAAAAGGAAAAGCTCTATTATTTTGGAATTTCCGATTTCGAATTTATCTGTACAACAATGACCGGCAAACCTTGTCGTGGTTTAAAATATTAAACTCAAAATCATTAAAAAAGACGTTTTCCTTTCAAAAACGTCTTTACTTTAGTTTTTTTCTGCTTTATGCGCTCAAAATTATGCTGTCGGCTATTGTTTCCGCCATTTTTTCTACCAGCATAACCCTGTCGGAGTGAGATGAATAAAAATCCTGACACCCGCGCTTGCTCACCACTCCCAAAATGCTTACGTCCCCTACCTGCGGCAGGTTTTTGTTGGTTGCGGCGCCCGGCATAATTCCTCCCTTGTGTATCTGAACACAGCCGACCTCCTCATTGTCTCCGACCGCTGCATCGATAACTACAATCTGTTTTTCCGGGTGCATAACTTTTACCATATCATACGCCAAAACAAGATTCTGCGCGTTTACATTGCAGCCCTCATAACCGTAAATCAACAGTGGGCGCTTCATTTTATTCTGCAGCAAAGTTCCCACTCTGGGTCCCAAACTATCCCCCGTAACATTCTCCGTCCCTATGCACAGCAAAACTATATCCCTCGCAAGCAAAGGCTTCAACTGATTGCTTATTTGTTCCGCCGCGTTTTCCCTGTAAATTGTTGTACTTTCCATGCAAGACTCCTTTTTGAAAAAAATTATTCCCACAAAAAGCCCGAATTATACTGCCCTTAAGCATTTTAAAGCATATTTTATCAGAAACGCCGCTTACAATTTTGACGAAAGGTGTAGTTACTTGTTGTTTTTTAAATTTACTTTTCACGTGAAACACCCTAGCTACAAACGCAATAAAGTTTCACGTGAAACAACAGCCAAAAATCAATCACCGCCTTACAAATTTTTAATTCTATTAAAATATGGCATAACGGACAAAAATCGGTACTTTCTGCCGCAAAACACATCTCTCTCTAAAACGAGCTGAGACAGAATAGCGTTTTTTTTAATCCAAAAAAATATAATTCCATTCTGCCTCACAAAAAATGCCAATAGAGCGCAAACTCAAATCTTGTATCAATCAATTTGGAAAATCGGGTACGCCACATGGCAACGGATATCCGCTCCTTGCGTTTGCCTTACCAATTGCTTTTGACTTTGTAGAGCTGAGCAAGTTACATATAAAATTATAAATATTTTGAAAATATTAATCATTAATTAAAAAGCTTAAGTAAGGCAAATTCGGGTTAACTCATAAATTGAATAAAATGGCAAAATACCGGGAGCCGCTCTAAAACGAGCTGAGACAGAATAAGAATTTTTTAAACCCCAAAAAAATTATGCCATTCTGCCTCACAAAAACGCCAATAGAACGTAAACTCAATCTTAAATCAATCAATTTTAGAAATTTTGGCACGCCACATGCAAGGAGCAAGCTGCTTACATTTGCCTTTCCAAAGCTTTTGATTTTGTCAAGCAGCAACAGTAAGTTATATTCAAGAAATAATTAAATTTTAAAAGTCGTTAATAAAAACTTTATAATTAGGGCAAATCCCGGTAACTCACACACATTAAATAAAATGACGAAACGCCGGGCTCTTTAAAGAAAACAGAAAAATTCTCTCTTCTCAGACAGATTAGTCAAATTTTTTTTCGACGAAAAAACTTCTCATTCTGTCTCAGCTCGTTTTAGAGGGAGGTAAATTTTTATTATTCAATGCCTCGAAATACATAAAAAGAGGATGTTTCACGTGAAACATCCTCTAAAATTCTTCCATGACACTATCGACCGATAAGTCCGAGCAGCCATTCGGAGATTTCCAAAATAAAGCTTCCGATATTTGTAGTGTATAGCTTCTCGTCGAAAAAGTCAGTAATAAAGGCAACGTCAATAAAGGTTCTGCCCAGATTTATTGCCGAGAATACAACGGAAATCCAGAAAATTGCCAGAACCGCGCCTAAAACAAGCCCCAAAAGCTTGTCAACCACCTTCAAAACGGATATTTTCGTCACAGCCTTAGTAAAAAGCTTTTTCAATATAAGCACGACAATCCCCAGCACGATAAACAAAGCTACGCAACAGATTATATTATTTGCTATGCCTGTCATTGCCTGAGGCATTGTTTCCGACAAAATGTCGCCGTCCGCAAGATTTTTCGTCAGAGGAGACGCCAGAAAGCTGAGGATTTTAGGTAAACCGAAAGCCGCCAGCGCTTGTTTGACGGCATCCGGGTTACTGTTCCAGTCCTGCGGAGTCGTCCAAAGCTCCTCCAAACCGTTTTGGGCGACCTTATCCGTCAAAAATCCGTTGATTTTGTCAAAAATCACGCCGTTGTCGTCAGGCAAAAGCTTTGCAACCACCTTGCACAACAAAATAGAGGCTATCAAAACAACCAGAAAGCCGCAAAGGGCAAACAGCTGTTTGGTAAAACCTCGAAACAAGCCAATAAGCGCCGCAAGTACGATTATACCGAGCAGAACCCAATCGTACGTCCCGAAGCTCACATTGCTTAAAAGCAAAGGATTCATAAATCTATCGAAAATCAGCAGCATTATTTCTCCTTAAAAATGAACACTTTTTATTTTTGACCTTTGTTATTTTCTACTATATATTAGCACATTATTGCAAATTTGTATACATATTTCGCGTCGATATGCAGGTCAGGCATTTTTTATAATAGTTTGTTTTAAATTATTGTCGTATCGGGTTGAAAAATACTTTTTATTATGATATAATAATACAAATTTTTCAGTAATAATTTCGTTTCGAAGTTAAGTTTCACGTGAAACAATTTGTCGGATTTCGATTTGCAATTTTCAACAGGAGTGTCTATGGGCAAAATCATTGCATTTTCCAACCAAAAAGGCGGTGTAGGAAAAACTACTACGGCAATCAATCTTGCCGCATACGTAGCTCAGGCGGGAAAGAGCGTTCTTATTGCGGATATCGACCCGCAGGGCAACGCCACAAGCGGCTTTGGCGTGGAAAAGCACAAGCTGAAAGCCACAATGTACGATTATCTTATGGGCGAAGCCACCGCGGACGACGTTGTGCTTTCTACGGGAGTGGAAAATATACACATAATTCCCTGCAACGCCGACCTTGTGGGCGCCGAAATAGAGCTTGTTGACGCGACGCGCAGAGAGTTCGCCCTTAAAAATTGCCTGCTTCCGTTAAAAGAAATCTACGATTATATTTTCGTTGATTGTCCGCCGTCGCTCGGATTGCTTACGCTCAACGCATTGACTGCCGCCGACGCAATTTTAATTCCCATTCAAAGCGAATTTTTCGCTCTCGAGGGCTTGAGTCAGCTTATAAACACCATAAAAATCGTCAAAACTCGGCTGAATCCGTCTCTTTATATAAACGGCGTGGCGCTCACTATGTACGACAATCGTTCAGTTATCAGCCGTCAGGTGACAGCCGAAATTGCAAAATACTTCGGAGACAAGGTTTATCCTACCCCCGTACCGCGAAACGTCAAGCTGGTGGAAGCTCCCAGCTTCGGAAAGCCCGTTTCGCTGCACGCGCCGAGAAGCAGCGGCGCAACCGCATACAAACTGCTTGCGGATGAATTTTTAAAGAGAGAGGAGAGTCAAAATGGCACAAAATAAAGGACTCGGCAGAGGTCTTGCCAGCTTGCTTGGCATGAACGAATTGGACGTCGCCCCGGTAAACACCGATTCAAAAGAGGAAAATATTCCGGTTTCCCGTCCTAAAACAGAGGGCGCGCAGCCAATAATTTCCGACAAAGGCAAAAAAATGATGAGCATTGTAGACGAAAAAGCCTCAAAGCTCAGCGCTCCCGAACACGTACCGCTCGACCCTTCCGCACGGATAATCGCAATACAGATTTCCATAAAGGATATCGACCCCAATTACGAGCAGCCGAGAAAACACTTTGACGAAGCCGCTTTAAACGACCTTGCGGAGTCGATAAAAATGCACGGCGTCATACAGCCCATAGTCGTGGTTCGCATGGGAATGCGGTTTATGATTATCGCGGGCGAAAGAAGATACCGCGCCGCGAAAATGGCAGGTCTGACAAGCATACCCGCGATAATAAAAAATTATTCCCCGCTGCAAATCAGGGAAATAAGCCTTATCGAAAACCTTCAGAGAGAGGATCTCAACCCTATAGAAGCCGCCCGCGCCATAAAACAGCTGATGGAGGAGTTCAACATGACTCAGGAAACGGCTGCGGACAGAATAGGTAAAAGCCGCTCGGCGATTGCAAACACATTAAGACTTCTCACTCTTGACAGCCGCGTCATATCGCTTATCGAGGACGGACGCCTTTCCGCCGGTCACGGCCGCGCTCTGGCAGTCATAGACAACGAAACCGAACAATTCAACCTTGCTTCCAAAGCAGCCGACAGCAAGCTTTCCGTCAGAGAAATGGAAAAGCTCGTGCGCGAGCTGCTCAATCCCAAGCCGGCGCCCGCAAAGCAGCAGGAGGATTGCCCCGAACTCAAAGAGCTGGTACAAAACATGCAGCGCACGTTTGCAACAAAGGTAGGCGCCTTGGGCAACGGCAGAAAGGGACGCATTTACATAGACTATTATACCAAAGACGATTTGGACAGAATCTGTGAGCTGGTAAAGGATTGGTTAAAAAACAATTTCAAAATATAAATTTTAAGGCCGCTTATCAAGCGGCTTTTTTGTGCTTCATAAAAAATTTCTTTCGCATTTCTTTACAAGTTCGGTCTGCTTAAACAATTTTCAATCGTTGCTTTCGCAATGCGAGCGCCAAGACTGAGTTTTTTGCGGTGACTTTATTCGATTTGACTGTTTTTGTTTTTCGTGCATATCGGAGCGCTTAATAATAAAAAATCTGCTATTGACAGGAAATTTGTTCGTAAAAATTGCGGAATTTCAATTTATTTGTTATTTTGTTCCGCCTTTATTTATAATAAAGCTTGCCAAACAAGATAAATATCGCATTTTTCTTAATAAATATTTTTTATCTCAAACACCTTTATATTATTGTATTTTTTTCCGCGCATCAATTTCTTTATAGTATCTTTTTTTATACTTAAATAAATCATCTCGTCGAGCCGAGTCAACTCGTATTCCGACGGAGATAAAAAACAAAAGACGGTAAACAATGTCCGGATAATGACGCGTTGTCAATCCGGTTCAGTTGATAAGGATAAAAACAGCTTGCTTTGTCAAAAATTCGTTCATTTTTGAAAGCAGCTCCAAAATTCGCACAACCAATTGTCGGCATTGACTTCAAAGGTAAACAGCTAAATAAAACAAAATTTTAAAAGGACGGGGAAATTCTTTCCGTCTTTTTTTGCGCTTTTTTACGCCGCTTCAAACATGTCTAAATATGTCTTATTTTGAAGTTTGCCGCACAAAAGCTAACAGTTTTATTCACTTGTTGCGAGAAAAAGTGTAATCTTAAAATACAAATAGACAACCACACCAAATTTCGGAGATATTTTTATGGACCTTATCAGATCTTTTTCGGAACGCTTCAACGAATTGATAATCTATGCCGAAACAACTCCCAAAAAAATGAGCGCAGATCTCAATCACAATATTCACGACATTTATCATTGGAAATCCGGCACCGCCCGCTTCATGCCCTCTCTGAAAAATATAATCATGCTCGCCGATTATTTCAACTGCTCCATAGAGTTTCTGCTGGGGATAGACGACGAAAATAAGCTGCCTCATCCAAAAAAGCAGCTGCCCGATTTCGGCGCTCATTTTAAAAAGGTGCTGAAGGAGAAAGGAAGCAATCTTTACAGGCTTTCTCTGCTTGCGGGCTGCAAAAACACAAGCCCTTACTACGATTGGCTAAACGGAAAATCCACGCCGCGAATTGACAGCCTATACAAAATTTCAAAGGTTCTGGATTGCTCGATAGATTATCTGCTCGGGAGAGAATAACAAAAGACGGCTTCCGCCGTCTTTCTTTTTTGTTTCATGACACCATTCTTACGGGTAGCACGAGATACAGATATTCGTCCGTTTCGCACGGCGTAATTATGCAGGGCGCAACACTCGAAGTGAAATTCATCTTTACGAAATCGTTGTCCATTGCTCTCAGGCAATCAGAAATGTACTTTGCGTTGAAAGCTATATTCAAGTCCTTGCCTTTTAAGCTTATGCTTACGTTTTCCTTTATGTTTCCAAGCTCAGACTTGCCCGTTATGCAGACGATATTTTCCTTGACTTCGAATTTGACCAGATTGTTTTTCTCTCCGCGACTCAACAGACTTGCGCGATCCAAAGCCGCCTCGAACTGCTGCTTGTTTATTATTACGTTTGTCGTAAACTCCTCAGGAATAATCTGACGATAATTTATATATTCTCCCGAAAGCAGCCTTGTGCTCACCGTCGTGTTTTCCATTTCCACGACAAGCAGATTTTCTTCGACGAAAAGTCTGGCTATCCTGTCTCCGTCTCCCAGCAGCTTCGACAGCTCGCTCAACGCGCGGCTGGGGATGACGAGACTCATTTTTCCGCACTTTTGCTCCAGCGCCTTTTTTGCCAACGCAAGCCTGTAGCCGTCAAGCGCAACAACAGTTAAGGTATATTCTTCTATTTCAAACAAGCATCCTTTGAGTATCTGTCTGCTGTCGTCCGTGCTTGCCGAAAACAGAGTTTTTCCGATAACGTCTCTCAGCTCGCTTTCGAGGATATGAAAGCCCTTTTCTCTGTTTATCTCGGTTTTGTCGGGATAATCCTCCTTGTCGAGACATTGCAGATACCCTTCGCTTTCGTTATATCTGATTCTGAGTCTGTTTTTCTCCGTTTCGGAAAGCTCTATCTGTTCGTCCGTCAGCTTTTTGATATAATCCGAGAATATTCTTCCGGGTACCAGAATTTCTCCTTCCTCGATTATTTCCGCATTTATTTTTAGTTCAACCGAAAACTCGGAATCGGTTGCGTAAAGCGTCAGGGTTTCTCCCTCCGCAGTGATTTTGATACCTTCAAGCACGGGATTTACCACCCTTTGAGGCAGAGCCTTGCTTACCTTGCTTATAGCATCGCTCAAATCGAGCCCGTCGCAAATTAACTTCATATTCCTCCGTTTGCGGAAATTTTTCCGTCAGTAAAGTAGATAATATTATTTTTTCTGTTGGTAGTAGTAGTAGTAGTGTATGTAGAATTGTGGACAAGCATGACGGCTGTCCGACAAGGATATTATATATTGTTTCCGGAAAAAATGCAAGCACAATATGTTGCGAAGAAAAAAGAAATTGGTCAAAAACAAGTCTGTGGAACAAAAGTGGAAAGACTCCGAAGAAATTAACAAAGTATACGGTTTTGACTCGGGCAAGCACCGGTCGGAAAGAAATGATTTGACAAAAACGAGCAATTTGATATAATAACAGAGATTTAAGAGAGAAAATTCGAGGGAAAGATGGATTTAAAAAAGGTTTGGGAAAACGTGCTGCTGGAAACGCAGGGTTCGGTTTCGGCAATGAGCTACGATAATTGGCTGAGCAATACCGAGGCGGTGTGCATTGCGGACGACGAGCTGGTGGTAAGCGCCGACAGCGAGGTGGTATTGCGGCTGGTTGAGATGAAATACGCCGATTTGCTTAAGGCTTGTACCAAAAAGGTCGCGCCTAAAATAAGAAATATAAAATTTGTGCTGCCTTCGGAAAAAAGCAGATACGACGGCGGAAGGTATATTTCGCTGGAGGAATTGAACGAGGACAGCATTGTTGCGGAGGAATATTACACCAATTTCGTGCCGAAGTACACCTTCGACAGCTTTATCGTAGGAAAAAGCAACGAATTTGCGGCGGCAGCAAGCAAGGCGGTGGCAGAAAATCCGGGAGAAAAATACAATCCGCTGTTTTTGTACGGAGGAGTGGGACTGGGAAAAACTCACCTTATGCACGCAATCGGAAATTTTCTCAAAAAAAGCGATCCGACCATCAAGTGTATGTACACGTCGAGCGAGAGGTTTACAAACGATTTGATAGAGGCGCTGCGCGCGTCTAAAAAAGCCGACGAAATGAAGGAGTTCCGTCGCAAATACAGAAGCGTGGACGTTCTTATGATTGACGATATACAATTCATATCCCGCACGGTTGCCACGCAGGAGGAGTTGTTTCACGTTTTCAATGACTTGTACTTTGCCAACAAGCAGATAATAATAAGCTCGGACAGACCCCCTCATGAAATAAATCCTCTGGAGGAGCGCTTGCGCACCCGTTTTCAGGGAGGACTTGTAGCCGATATTCAGCCGCCGGATCTGGAGATGAGGATGGCGATACTTCAGACAAAGGCATTGAACCAGAATCAGCACGTCGACGACGAGGTTTTGAGTCTTATTGCAAACAAGGTGAAGTCCAACATAAGAGAAATGGAGGGCTTGCTTACAAAGGTGATAAGCTATGCTCATCTGACAAACCGTTCCGTCAACGACCCCGAGGTTGTGGCGGGCGCGCTGAGAGATTACGGCGACGACAAGCCCGAGACGGTGACGATAGACAGAATAACGGACGAGGTATGCGCTTATTTTAATGTTTCCAAGTCGGATCTTGTGGGCAAGAAAAAGACCAAGGACGTTGTGGAGCCCAGACAGATTGCTATATACCTCGTTACCGAATTTCTTACCACGCCGTTGATAACAATCGGAGAGCATTTCGGCAACCGCGACCATACAACGATTATGTATGCGAGAGACAAAATCAGCGAAAAGGTCAAGGAGGACGCCAGAATAGCGCGTCAGATAAAGGATTTGAAGGATCTTATCATGAAGCGCTGAATAGGAAAACCGGTTTAACAGGGAGAAGGAAAGTTGCTTGAAAAATATCTTAAGCAAGGCTTAAAGCTTGCATTGGCAGTGTCCGGCGGCAAGGATTCTATGGTTATGCTGGACAAGCTGCTCAAATTGAAGGAGCGTTTTCGCCTTGAAATCAAGGTGATAAACGTAAATCACAAAATAAGGATGAACGGCGGAGAGGACAGCAGGTTTGTTGCGGATTTCTGCAAAAAACAAGGAGTGCCCTGCGAGGTTTTCGAGGTTGACGTACCTGCTTACGCCGCCCGCAAAAAGCTCAGTCTCGAGACGGCGGCGCGCGAAATGCGGTATGCCGTGCTCAACGCCGCCGCAAAAAGCGTGGATTACGTCTGCCTTGCCCACCACATGAACGACAACGCGGAAACGGTGCTTATGCATATTTTACGCGGAAGCGGAGCGCGCGGCGCAGCGGGAATTCAGCCCGTTTCCAACAGATTTTTCCGACCGCTTTTAGACGAGACGCGGGAGGAAATAGACGCGTACGCATTTGAAAACGATATTCCTTTCGTTTATGACGAGACCAACGGACAGATAAAATATACGAGAAATTTCGTCAGACATGAAATCATGCCGCTGCTGAATCGGGTAAACCCCGACAGCGTCAGAGCGATAGTGTCCTTTGCCGACAGCATAAAGGCGGACGACGAGCTTCTGAATTCGCTCGCCGACACGGACAGGATAGCTTTTTCTCGCGACCGCGCGGAAATTCCCTGTGAGCTGCTTGCCGCTCCAGCTCCGTTGGCGGTAAGAAGGGTTTACAAATGCTTCAACAGGCTGGGTGTGTTCAAGGATATAGAAAAAAAACATGTGGGAAAGCTGATAGAGCTTGCCAAAAGCAACTGCGGCGAAAAGGAGCTGACGCTTCCGTTTGGATTTAAAGCCACGAAAACTTACGATACGCTTGTTATTTCCAAAATGTCCGCGGAATGCGGCGGCGAGGATTTGTCCGGGCTGGAAATTCCGTTCAGAACGGGAAAAATAGAATTCGGAAGCCGCACCGTGACGATACTGCCCGTTTCGGGCGAGCAGGTTGAAAGAAACGCTCTGCTGTTCGACGCAGGCAAGCTGCCCGACGGCGTGATTTTGAGAACGCGCCGGGAGGGAGACTTTTTCACGAAATTCGGCGGCGGGACCAAAAAGCTCAAGGATTTTCTAATCGATAAAAAAATACCCAGAGCCAAGCGTGACGAGCTGATACTCGGAGTCAAGGATTCCGAGGTGTTTTTCATAGCCGGATTGGAAATTTCAGACAAAATCAAGCTGGACGCGTCTACTAAAAGCTCCTGCATGATAGACGTCGAAGAAGAAATAGGTCAAAAGGAGGAAATATGAAGGTAAAGGACGTTTATAAGCGGGAATATGCCGAATATTTCAAGGAAACGCTGACAAAGCTTATGGCGGCGCCCAGCCCCAGCGGCTACCACCGCGAGGTCAACGCGCTTTTAAAGGAGCTTGTCGAAAAGGAAAACGCACGCTGCGTCTTTTCACCTAAGGGTACCTGCGAGGTGCGCGTGGAGGGGAAGGGCGGCGCGGCGGTAGGTCTGTCGGCGCACTGCGACACGCTAGGACTTATGGTGAGAAGCGTTTCGCCTTCGGGAGAAATAATGTTTGTGACCGTAGGCGGAATAATTCTGCCCACGCTGGACGGGGAGTACTGCACGGTACGCACCCGCGACGGCAGGAGCTATACGGGCACCGTTCTGTCGCGCAGCCCCGCAATTCACGTCTTTGACGACTGCACGAGCAGGAAAAGAGACGAAAAGAATATGTACGTCCGACTTGACGAAAGAGTGCGTTGCGCCGACGACGTAAGAAAATTGGGAATAAGAAACGGAGATTATATCTTTGTGGACACTAAGACCGCGTTTACCGGGAGCGGATTTGTCAAATCGCGGTTTTTGGACGACAAGGCGGGCGCGGCGGAGCTGCTAACGGCGCTGCATATTCTCACGGAAGAAGGCATAGCTCCCGAAAAGACGGTAAAAATGTTTTTCACTGTTTTCGAGGAGGTGGGGCACGGCGCCAGCGGCATCGACGTAAGCGGACTGGAGAGCTTTGTGGCTGTGGATATGGGCTGCGTGGGCGACGACCTGTCCTGCACGGAAGAAACGGTTTCGATATGCGCAAAGGACAGAAGCGGTCCTTACGACTACGACCTGACGGGTAAACTTGCGGAATTGTGCGAAAAGCACGGCATAAATTATGCCATAGATATTTATCCGCATTATTCTTCGGACGTGAGCGCAATGAGAACGGCGGGCGCGGACGTTGCCGGAGCGCTTATCGGACCGGGAGTTCAGGCAAGTCACGGCATGGAGCGCACGCACCTGGACGGCGTGTTCAATACAATCAAGCTGATACTCGCGTATATCGGCGCGTTGGACTGAAAAAATTTCAAAATCCGGAAAATATCCAAAGGAGGAGCGGACATGAAAGCGGATTGTCATACGCACAGTATATTTTCTTCCGACGGAAAGCTGTCGATAGAGGAAATGCTGAATATTGCTCTCGAAAGAGGGCTGTCTTATCTTGCGGTGACCGACCACATAGATTTCGACGCGCTGCTGCCCAAAAACCGCGCTCCCTCCTATTGGAAGCAGCCTGACGTCGATTTGTACTGCGCCGAAGTTGAAAGACTCAAGCCCGTTGCGGAAAAAAACGGAATTTTCCTTGCTTTCGGCGCGGAAATGGGCTTCGACCCCGACGCGGCGGCGCAGACGCCCGCGTGCGAGCTGATTGAACGGCTGCCGTTTGACGTAATTATCAACAGCGTGCATTTTGCGGGCGGACTGGATTTGTATTTTCCCGAGTTTTTCGAGGGGCGCACAAAAAAACAGGCTTACGACTTATATCTCGACGCGGTGTACGACAGCCTGTTTGCGCGGTTTTCCTTCGATATAGTGGGACATCTGGGCTACGTCACGCGGCAGGCGCCTTATCCCGACAAGCAGCTTAAGCTTTCCGAATCGGGAGAAAAAATAGACAAAATCTTAAAACGGATTATCCATACCGACAAGACGCTGGAGGTCAACACCAATCACGGGCTGAATGCCAACGAGGAAATTCTCGCCAGATATTTCGAGCTGGGCGGAAGAAACGTGAGCTTTGGCAGCGACGCCCACCAAGGCGGGCTGTGCGACGGGTGGGAGCAGGCGACGGCAACGCTCAAGCGCATAGGCTTTTCCGAGCTGTCCGTATTCAAAAGCAGAAAGCGCGAGGGAGTGAAAATCTGAGAAGCGCGCGTTTTGAGCGAAAAAATTTATGCTTGGGGCGGAGGCGGAAAATTCGCATTTTGTCCGACGCTTTTATTCAAAAAGTTGACAAGCGTTGTTTTTGACGCTATAATCAATCGGTAACGCTATCGCTTATTCACCAAAAGGAGTTTAGATAAGATGAAAAGAACCTATCAACCCAAGAAGAGACAGAGAAGCAAGGTGCACGGCTTCAGAAAGAGAATGAAGTCCACCGGCGGCCGCAGAGTGCTTGCAAGAAGAAGAAACAAGGGTCGCCACAAGCTGTCCGCTTGACGCAAGAAGCATCGATGCATAATTCGTGAAAATACAGCCCTGAAGCAACGCGGCTGTGTTTTTGCGTAAACAGGTTTGCCGCAGACGTACCGACTGTGCCGAAAATGGAAAGACTTAAAAAAAATTATCAATATCAATACGTCTACAAAAACGGCGTCAGCGCGAGCGACAAATATTTTACCGTCATAGCCGCAAAGAGCGGCGGCGGACCGCGTTTCGGTTTTTCCGTCGGCAAAAAGTACGGCAAGGCGGTTGTGCGCAACAGACTGCGCCGGCGTCTTAAGGAGTGCTGCAGGCTTCTTTCTCCTTTCATCAGCAAGGGGTTCGCTTTCGTAATCATACCCCATGCGCCCGCGGAGGACTTTTCCGCAATAAAAAACAGTCTCGAGGGACTGTTCAAAAGGCTTAAGGCGTGGAGGGACGAGGAGGCGCCGTCGTGAAATATATCTGTATATGGCTGCTCAAGGCCTACAAGGCGACTCTTTCCAAAATCAAGGGAAAGACCTGCCGGTTTACTCCCAGCTGCAGCGTTTACGGAATGGAAGCGTTTGAAACGCACGGTTTTTTCAAAGGAGGGCTGCTTACTGCGCGGCGCGTGATTAAATGCGGCTTTACGCGCGGCGGCTTCGACCCCGTGCCCTTCAATCTCAAAGGAGACATTAAATGGAGTTTATGAACTGCTTGGCAACCGCCGCCGAGACCATCGGACAATGGGGCTTTTCGGAGGGATTTGCGACAATCATGTCGGAAATCAAAAATCCGACCTTTGTCGGCTGGCTGGTCAAGGGGTTGCTTGACGCGGTGGGAAACTACGGCTGGGCGGTGGTGCTTTTCACCGTAATACTCAAGGTCATTACCCTGCCGTTGGATTTCTGGCAGCGTTTTTCGATGAAGAAAAACGCCAAAATGATGTCCGAGCTTGCGCCCATGATGGCAAAGCTGGACAAGGCTTATGCCAACGACAAAAACAAGCTCAATCAGGAAAAGCAGAAGCTGTACAAAAAGCACGGCTACAATATGCTGTCGGGCTGTCTGCCCATGATTGTGACGATGGCGATATTTTTCATCATGTTCGGAGGCTTGAACCAATGCTCCGCTTACGTAAACCTGAAGGTTTACAGCGAGCTAAGCGTTTTTTATACGCAGACGCTGTCCTCCGAGCTGGACAAGTTCTCCGCGGAATACGAGCAAAACCGTTACGATATCCTGCTTTCCGGAGAGTCCGGCGCTATCGAGGATTACAAGACGTGGCTCGGCGGGCAGGGTGTTGAGGAAAGCGAGTTCGAAGCGAGGATAAGCTCCGCAACAGCCCGCATTTCTTCTATCAAGGCGGAGGCTCAGGCTGTCGCGCGCAAAGCGGTGGGAGAGTATTTTCTCGAGGCAAAGGAGGGCTTTTTGTGGATTACCAACATCAGCCGTCCCGACACCTGGGTGGAGGCGTTTCCCGAAACCGCGGACAAGTTTACCGGTACGCTCACAAAAAGATACAGAGCCTACAGGGACGAGTTCGACTCCGAGCTTTATAAAGAAATTTACGAGGGTATCAGCGAGCAGGGCGTAGGCTACAAGGTGGGAGACAAGCATTGGAACGGACTTATGATTCTGCCCGTGCTGTCGATAGCGCTCAGCTTTTTGTCCACATTTATTTCCAACAAGACAAGCAAAAAGAAAAACGACGTCGAACAGCTCGGCCCGGATGCGGCGGCGGCGCAAAGCACCAACAAGGTTATGATGTTCGTCATGCCGATAATGATGGGTATCTTCGGCTTTATTTATACGGCTACGTTTGCGCTTTATATGGTGTGTTCGAGTTTGCTGTCGATATTGTTTACGCTTGCGATGAACCCCGTTATCGACAGACGAGTCGCCAAAATCGAGTCTAAGACGGAAAAACCCGATTACAGGAGAAAATAGAGCCGATGAACAATGAAAAAATAGAAGTCAGCGCGAAATCCGTTGACGCGGCGGTGAAAAAAGGGCTGGAAAAGCTCGGGCTTGAAAAAGACCAAGCCGAGTGGGAGGTTTTGCAGGAAGCCGGATTTTTGCGTCATTGCAAAATTTCGATAGGGAAAAAACCTACTCAGGCGAGCCTTGTGCGCGAATATGCCGAAAAAATGCTGGATCTCATGGGCTTTGATTACGCTGTAGAGGCAACGGAAACGGACAGCGAAATTTTGCTGGAGCTCACGGGCGTTAACGCGGGAGATATTATCGGCAGGCGCGGCGACGTGCTGGACGCCTTTCAGTATATGCTGAACGTGCTTACGAAAAACTTCGACGACGATTTCAAGCGCGTGACGGTGGATACGGAAAATTATCGCGCAAAACGCGCGGAGGCGCTTGTCAAGCTTGCCCGAAATCTGGAAAAAAAGGTGAAACGCACCGCCCGACCGGTGCGGCTGGAATATATGAATCCGTTTGAGCGCAGAGCCATACATACCGCGCTGCAGGACAGCCTTTTTGTGGATACTGTCAGCGAGGGCGAGGAACCCCGCCGTTTTGTGGTAATCAAGCCCAAAGCGGGATTAAAGCCCCGCCCCGATTCGGGTGAGCGCAGGGGCAGCGGACGCGGCGGTGACAAAAAGGACAGACGTGGCAAGGGGACGGACAACGGAGCGCGCCGCAGATACGACGATACCGAAGACGGCGATAGCCGTTCTGCCGCAAAACCCGATTTCGAGGAAGAAAAAAAAGAACCCACCTATGACGGCGGAGTCATGAAAAAGCTCAATTTCGTCTATCGAAGCGAAAAAAAGCGCAGAAGACTTAAATAAAACTGCAAAGCGTCCGCAATTTAGGTCGCTTTTTCGTTTGCTCGTTTGGCGCAGCAATGGAAAAGCTGCAAAAAAAAGCCGCGTAAAACGCGGCTTTCAAGGGAAAAGTAACTAAAAAGTTCCGTTTTCGACTAAAATTCAGTCGATGTTTTTCTGATTGCTGCTGCACTTGGAACTGCCGGACTTCTTGCCGGAAGTTTTGGTGTTCTTGGTGTTGGAGCAATCCGAAGCTTTCATTTTCTTCGTTTTCATTTCCTTACCTCCCGTTTTTAGTATG
>ENA-ORLW01000861-ORLW01000861.1-human-gut-metagenome-genome-assembly--contig:-NODE-861-length-39166-cov-5.706746_pt1 | contig 39166 bp, 35 predicted proteins | sample MGYA00243017_ERZ508829 | MGnify/ENA primary metagenome ERZ508829 (study PRJEB26277, sample SAMN04329776) | human gut metagenome | biome: human-associated habitat | host: Homo sapiens | place: USA...
TGAGAGAAGCCTATCCCGGCAGCAGGCTTCAGGTATGGAGAACTGTTCATCGTATGATGCGGAGGCCGGTCCTGCCGCCGGGGGAGGACAGTGAGCTGCGGCGCGACTTCCCGCAGTATGTCCGCGCCTTGGCGGAGGTCTATGGCGTGCTGAGCGAAGCCGCCTCAGATATAAATAACATCTCTGTATAGTCAGAACAGCAATACAGACTTTTGTACACCCTCTTATGGTAGCATCTATGCAAGCATCGAAACCGATGCTATACTATGAGAGGAGATGTCTTTATGCATTATTCCAAAACAAACAAGGTCTGCGCCACTTGCGCCTATTGGACCGGAAGCCGCAATCTGGTGAATTCCGGAAACTCTTCGGAGCCGACCAGCAATAGCGCCAAGTGCCAAATTCCAAACGGTTCCAATCGGGGCAGTACAAAGTTTTGCAGTTCTTCCTGCTCTAATTGGGCTAAGTGGCCGGTACTGAAGTAAAACGACACGGAGGGACTGCATTATGCTGACGGAAAAAGCCAATGCCATCTGCCTTTTGGAGGTTCTAAAGGAGTATTCCGATGCGGAACACATTCTGCCCATGCGGGAGATCCTTGCAAAGATGCAGTCCCTCTACGGTATCAAAATCGACCGCCGCACCGTTTACGGGGCCATTGCGCTTTTGATCGAGCTCGGTTACGACATTTCCATTTACGAGGATAACGGTGTGGGCTATTACTTACGAGATCGGGAATTGGAGCAGTCGGAAGTTTTGCTGCTGACTGACGCGGTATATTCTTTCCCGTTCATCCCGGCAAGGCAAACGGAGCAGCTTGTCCAGAAGCTACAAAAGCAGCTTAGCATCCACCAGCGGAAGCGTTATCGCTATCTGACCATATCGCGGCAGGACCGCAAGACTGACAACCGACAGGTATTCTGGAACATTGAGCAGTTGGATGAGGCCATTGAGCAGAAGAAAAAGATCAAGCTCAACTACCTCCACTACGGTCTGGATAAAAAGCAGCACGAAACAAAGACCTATACGCTCAGTCCCTACGAAATGGTCTACATGAATGAACGGTATTATCTCATTTGCGTCCCTGACCATGATCCTCACACACGGCTGTACCGCATAGACCGCATGAAGGACATTCAAATTCTGGATGATCCTCGCAGCGCGGTTGTCGCTCGACAAGAAGCACAAAATGCTGTTTACGCCTATGTCGGCGCACCGGAGCGCATCGTCATGTACTGTGACCGCACGATTTTAGACGATGTGATCGACCGCTTCGGCACAGAGGTACAGATCCGTGAACGCGACGAAAATACCTTTACCGCCAGTTTTACCGCGCCGCCGCGCGGCGTCAAATTCTGGGCGTTGCAATACCTGCCGTATGTGGAGGTCGTAGAGCCTGCGTGGTTGCGGGAGGAGATTATCGAAAGCCTTGGAAAGAACAGGTATCTTCAATCATACTAAAACACTATTTAGACAGGCAATTTGATGTTATTGACAAAGGAGAGTAAATGGATCACGACAAGATTCTTGTGTTTTCAGGAAGAAGTGGTTCCGGAAAAACATATCAACTCAAAAAACTTGTGAATGATCAAAATGCACGGTTCCTTCATGCAGATGAGCTGTTGGATATAATCGTCACCTGTGCCAAATGTGCATACACAGAGGAATTAAAAAAAGCGGACCCAGCAACGCTGCTTCTTGCAACTGGTGCAACCATGTTTGCTTTCGACGATATCGATTATGAGTTCAAGGGGAAGCCACAGTGTCAGAAAGAAATTTGCAAAGTGATTTGGAATCTGGCAAAACGAGGCCACCAAGTTGCAATCGGTGTCATTGACATTGAAGATGTCCCGGTAATAAAGCAATTCCTTACAAGCAGCCCTATAGCTGGGCTCGTGGAATGGAGATTTTTATGAGTGTTGTCAAGATTATCTATAAGCGCATCGCAAGCGATATGAAATCGTTGAGTGCGCAAGGTGACACTTCATATGACCTTCACTTTTGCATTCAACGAGATACAATCGAACAGCAAACCATGTATACAGCAGGAGGGACAGAATGAAACTCGAAAATGAGCTTTTCTTTGCAACGATAGAGTGGACTTGGGAATGCTACCTAAAGCAAAAAGATAGCGATAACGAAAAAAACGTCAGCCTGAGCAAGGCATACAAGGGTGGAAAGTTTGGATTACTTCAAGCGGTTAGAAATTCTGGAGAAGTAGAATACCAAAAAATCATCCCATATCGATATGATGACATTATTTACATGGGAAATGGCGTATTCTGCCTGTTTCAAAATCACCAACATTTAATAAAAAGGCTTTTCCTTTCAAAGAATTATGATGTCTGTGTAGAGCATGTTGATCAATGGGCTTCTTCTGGTCTTATCTGGATGGATCAGTCGGGAATCGTTATAAAGCAGCACTATGATAACGATAAGTCCCTCTATAACTCACGAACGGGTCACAGCTTAGGTTGTTTCGAGCAAATTGAAATTACACATGGTTATGCTCTGGCTAATGATTGGCAGCAATATGTCTTAATTGACCTTAAGACTGATAAGACTGTAAGAGCAAACCGCAATTATCCATACCACTACCTTTGCGATTATCGGGACGGCAGTATTTTCCTTGCTGCACCGGATAGTGATGAGCCATCTAACTCTCCTCCGATGGAACTCATTTTCTATAATCATGATAAACACAACACTACCGCCTTTGAACTGACCGTCCGTCCTGATATCGTTGCTACGCTTCAAGAGAGAAAGTTTGTAGCAAAAGAAATATCACTGTATTGGAGTGAAGCGCCATTTGTTCTTCGACGTGAAGATGGCGGTGTCATCGCCAAAGAAGATATCTCAAAAGCGGAAGCCTTTCGTGATCTTCTCCGCCGAACAACAGATCTTTATGGGAATAACCGTTGATATATCTGCGTCCCGTATTATCCTCACTATTTCAAGGAAAAAAATACCACTAAATGCCAGTCAAATATGACGAATAGAGGGAGAAAAAATGAGTGCTGATTTTAACAACTATCGGAAAGCCGTGGATAAAATATGTGAGGAGGATTCCAGACGCTCATCACAATATAGGAAAAGTAAAGAAGAAATATCGGAAATATATCGTGAATTTCAGGAGAGATTCTCTCCGAATTTTTTAAACTCGCTTGAAGGCAGCGAAATTCTTTATAATATCTTCCTCAACGGCAATGAGAAAAACAACCTTTGTTACCAGTTGGAGTATGCGACTAATTATTTCGGAAGTATCGCTGGCGGGGCATCTTTCAAATATGGTTTATTCCAAAGCAAAAAAGGCGGAAAGTGGAAGACAGGATATTCTCAGAATCAAGTAGAACTGGAAGAAACCCAGGCAATATTGCGTGGACAGGAAATTCGAGACTGCATCATAGCTGGCTGGCAGATTATTCACGATTTTCACCTTGAGACAGTTGAGGACTATGAAGCTTTAGACCGGCAGCTAACGGAAAGGCTTGGGAAATTAGCGAATTACTTATGGATCAGGAAATATTATCACATGATGTTTCCTGATAAATTTTCTTGCTTCTATTCAGAAGGGTATCAGAAGCATGTGTTATACGGCCTTGGCATTCGTCCAAATTCAACTTATTACGGAAGAAGTGGACAGCTTGCATTGCTTGCTAAAGACGCAAACTTACCGGCAGTACATTTTGCCGAAAATTGCAAAGGCTTATTTGGCAATGTGAAGCGTTTTTATCGTTTGGGTTCATCAGATGACAGTGGCAATTATGCTGAGCGGTGGCAGAAAAACGGAATGATTGCCATAGGATGGCCTAAATTGGGTGACTTGCAGGAGTGCGACACACGAGGAATACTTGATCGGAGAATGATAGCGGAAAGGCTTAGCCATATTTATTACAACGGTAATGAGAGCACTTCTTCTCGTAAGGCAGGGGAAATCAAGAGCTTTTACGAGGCTGATGCAGACTCTGTATTTGTTGTCATGGATGGGGACAAGCTGCTTGCTTTAGTTGATAACACATCGTCATATCACTATGCCCCTTCGGAACCAATGGCACACTACAAACAGGGGGTATGGCATAAGTGCTTTGCACAAGGAGAAAATCTTCCCGAAACAGAAGGCTATCTCTCGACCTGCACGGAATTAAAGAAAGAAAATAATCTTCTGTATCTCTATGATCGGTATTATCAGATAAAAGACTATGATAACAGAGTATCTATTGATGCAACTCAGAAAAACAATGTACACTACTGGCTCCTGACATGGAATCCGGGCGTTTGGGAGTGGTCGGATTTTCAGGAGGCCGTAAAATCCGCAAGGGAGAATAAAGCGTGGCCTGAAGAATGGCGGTGTGCAAATACACACGTAAAATCTGGTGACCGAATCTTCCTTACTATGCTTGGAACCGAGAAAAATGGAGTCATTGCGTCTGGTTTTGCAACAAGTGAGCCTTTTGAATGTCCTCACTGGGATAGCCAGAAGGCAGATGCTGGGCAAAAAATCAATAGAATAAAAATTGCTTTCGATAAAATATTGGACTATCGCAATGAAGAGATTCTCTCGCAGAAGCGGCTGCAAGAAGAATTTCCAGATCAAAAATGGAATCCGCAAGGCTCCGGCATCGCTATTAAAGATGAGTATCGCAAACGGCTCGAGGAAATGTGGAAAGAGGTACAAGACAATGCGGAGGGCAATGTGAATACACCTAATGTAGTGGCAGAGCCGTTCAAGAAACAAGACTTCTTGAAAGAAGTATTTATGACGTCTGAGCAGTACGATGAGTTAGAACATTTGCTGGAGTATAAGAAAAATATAATTCTTCAGGGAGCACCCGGCGTCGGCAAGACATTTATGGCAAAAAAACTTGCTTATTCATTGATGGGGGAAAGGGACGAATCTCTCATCTCCATTATTCAATTCCATCAGAGCTATAGCTACGAAGATTTTATTATGGGCTATAAGCCTACTGCTAATGGCGGTTTTGAACTCAAGAAAGGTGTTTTTTATAAATTCTGTAAGGATGCTGAAAAGTCACCCTCAAAAAAATATTTCTTTATTATCGATGAGATCAACCGGGGAAATCTCAGCAAGATTTTTGGCGAACTGCTGATGCTAATTGAGAAGGACAAGCGCGGAGAGAAAGTAAAACTCGCGTACAACGATGAACTGTTTTCTGTGCCGGAAAACGTCTATATAATCGGAATGATGAATACAGCAGACCGCAGCCTTGCAATGATGGACTATGCGCTTCGCCGCCGTTTCAGCTTTTTTGACGTTGAACCCGCTTTTGACACCGAAATGTTCCGAAAACATCTTGAGAGCTATATTCATACAAATGGCATTGTAGAAAAAATCAATAAACGTTTCGGAAAGCTCAACCAAGAAATTGCTGACGATCTCGGAAGAGGATATCGCATAGGGCATAGCTATTTCTGCGAGGGTCCCAATAAAGGACAAACTGACGATGCGTGGTATGAGTCTATCATAAAGTATGAAGTATCGCCGCTGCTGGATGAATACTGGTGGGATGATAAACAGAAGGCAGAGAATTGTAAAAAAGAATTGTTGAAGGATTGATTTCATGAGTTCTCAAAAAAGTCCGATTCCCATAAAAAATCTTTTTTATATGCTTTGCTATGCATGGAATGTGCTTGCTGTGAAAGATGATATAATGAAAGTCGGCGGCGATGACTATGATGATGCTTACAATCTTTTGGCTCGGATATTCTCGTATGGCATTGACAAATTGATTCGTTCAGGCTTTTATCGATCCTATGTTGCAAGGAAGGAAGAGCTCCCAGCGGTAAGGGGAAAAATCTTGCTTCAGGACAGCATAAACGCCATGTCTATCTATCGGACAAGGCTTGTCTGCGAATATGATGAATACTCCCTTGACAACCTATTCAATCAGATCTTGAAGTATACGATCGACATCCTGCTGAGAAATCAAAATATAGATATCGAGACGAAGAAAACACTGAAAAAGCAGTCAGCCTTTTTTGACAGCGTTAAAGGTCAAGCACCGACAAAGGAAAAAAGGCAGCAAATCATCTTCAGTCAAAGTAATGCATCGTATAGGCTTCTTATCAGCATCGCTGCGATGCTATATGACAATACAACAGTGAACGAGGAGAATGGGGAAATAACCTTCAAGGATTTTTTCCGGCAGAACCAAATGCATAAGGTCTTTGAAAAGTTTATCTTGAATTTCTATAAGATTCACTTGAGTAAAGAGAACTATCATGTTTATGCTCCTAAAATAAACTGGCATATAGAGGAAAACGCTAAAAAAATATGGGGAGATTTCTTTGACATCGCCGACAGCCCAGGTGATCGCCGAACAGATATCGTTGTTGAGAACGAGTCGCTTGGATTGCAAATGATTTTTGACGCAAAATACTATCAGCAGACCTTTGTGGATGCCTACATGAGCTCCGGCGATAAGAGAATAAGAGTCAGCCACTTGAATCAATTAAGAGGCTATCTTATCGATTCTGAATTTGGCGGCAAAAAAATTGGAGCGTTACTTTACCCAATGGTGAATGATGACTTTGGTCGAGGTATTGTCCATGCAATAGAAGGAGCCCCGATTATCGTAAAAACAATAAATTTGAATGATAATTGGAAAAACATAGAGAGAGACTTACTCGATTTTGTTTGCCACATAGAGAGTAGTGCCCAAAAATAGCTCTCTGATTTTTCAGTTAAAACGATTTTCGACGATGTAATCGACCGATTCAGCGCAGGAATACAGCACACTTCCTTTTACGAACTGGAAAAGATAAGATTTTATTTGAACTTTTCCGATAAAACAGCTAAAATCGGCCCTTTGCAGTAGCGTACAGCCTAAAGTCAATTTCTTTAGGGAGGACAGCGAGTCGCTGTTTTGGGTTTTAAGTTGATGCGCATCGCACAGCGATGCCCCGGTCAGATACGTTCCGGCGAATTGAAAATCACTGCGTGATTCAGGATTCGCCTCCACTTTATCCGACCATTTTGTACTGCAAAGGGCTTGATTTTTATAAAGGGGGTGTTCTCCTATGAAAATTGATGCCAATTCCGTAACCTTTGAGCCGCAGGACATGGCTTTTGTAAAAAAATTTGGCATATTGAAAGCTACAGAGATGGTGTTGGATTATCATGCCGAGCATCCAAACCTGCCATTCCTCTATGATGCAGAGCAGTTGGCTGGCTTTTTAGGCATAAGCCGTGGGGAATTGAATGATATCGTCAACCACATTCAAAAGGAATATAAAGAAACCCGCCTTCCTAAAAAAGACGGTACATACCGCAACCTATGCGTTCCCAGCATCAGGCTGCGCTTCTGTCAGGACCCAATCAAAGAAAAAATTCTTCCACAGCTTCCTGTTTCTAAATTTGCAACGGCCTATCAAAAGGGGAGTACCACACGCGGAAATGCCGAACCGCATATTGGCAAGAAATTCCTTTTGAAGCTGGATATCACGGATTTCTTTGGCAGCATCACCTTTGAACAGGTTCAGCGCACAGCGTTCAACACACGTTATGTCTCAAGACAAGTTGGGTATCTGCTGACTTCGCTTTGCTGTAAAGACGATTCGCTTCCGCAGGGCGCGGCAACCTCTCCAGTGCTATCCAATATCGTTATGTATCGCTTTGATGATTACATCGGTCGTTGGTGCAGTCAGCGCCAGATCGCATATACCCGCTATTGCGATGACATGACCTTTTCGGCAAACCGTCCGCTCTATGGCGTCTACCAAAAGGTGAAAACTATGCTGCGTGAGATGGGGTTCGAATTGAACGAGTCGAAAACGCATTTTATCGGAAACGACAATCGTCAAAGCGTAACCGGTCTGGTTGTCAACGAGAAGCTCTCCATCCCCAGCGGCTATAAGCGGGACTTGCGGCAGGAGATTTACTATGCCTTGAAATTTGGCGTGGAAGACAGCGTTCTCCACGGCCATCGGTCAGATTTTGTTGAGGACGGTAGACCAATCTGCTGCCCGACATATATGCTGCACTTGATGGGGAAGGTGCAGTATGTGCTGCAAATTGAGCCTGAGAATCTGTGGTTCAAAGATGCACAGAAAAAACTACTTGCCTATACCTACGAACACTATAGCGAGAGCCTGAGCTATTACCTACATTTCAACAAAAATGGAAAGTGAAAAGGAATGCATGAACAATCAAACCCTGTGTGATCTTCGTAATTGCTGCGAAAACGCTCTGCATGAACTCTATCCGGCAGGCATATCGAATGAGGTAATATAAGATATCCGAGAAGTTTTGGTCTTGGATGTCTTTTATGTCAGCAGCTCTTTTTATTCTGTTTCATCTTGTACGCTTCGTTTCGCCAAATCTCTGGAAGTGGACAACCTCCCGTTCCCGGAGGAACTTGATGGCATCGTTGACATCGGGATCGTCGGAAAGGCGTAGGATGTTGTCGTAGGTGACACGGGCCTTCTGCTCTGCGGCAAGATCCTCGGTGAGATCCGCGATGGTATCGCCTGTGACCTGCATGGTGGAAGCAGACCACGGATAGCCGGAGGCGAACTGTGGGAACACGCCGGTAGTGTGATCCACAAAATAGGCGTCGAAACCGGCGGTCTTGATCTGCTCCTCGGTCAGGTTTCGAGTCAGCTGGTGAACCAGCGTGCCGATCATCTCCAAATGCCCCAGTTCCTCTGTACCGATGTCGGTCAGCAGGCCCTTCAGCTCCGGATAGGGCATGGAGTAGCGCTGGGAAAGGTAGCGCAGGGACGCGCCCAGTTCCCCGTCGGGTCCGCCGTACTGGCTAATGATCACCGCCGCCAGCTTGGGGTTGGGTGTGGCGACCTTCACCGGATATTGCAGCTTTTTCTCATAAACAAACATCAGGCGTTTCCTCCTAACTCCCAGGGCCATGGGTCATTGAGCCAGGTGTAGCCGTCCTCCAGAACCAGCTCCGCGCTGTCCAGAGGGCCGTATTTGGCGGTATACTTTTCCCGGCCCTCCTTGGCCAGCTTGATATAGGAGGCGTACAGTCCCAGAGCCTCCTGGTCCTGCGGGTGTGTATCCAGATAGAGATTCAGCTCCGTGACGGCGAAGTCAAGGGCCATCAGCTCCACCAGTGCGGTGTTTGGCAGCTTGGTCCGGGCCTGAATAGCCGCCTTGAACGGCAGGTCCAGCCCCGGAAACAGGGTGCCGGTCTGCAAAGCCTCCGTCCGGCTGTACCGGGTGGGATTATTGCTCTGCATGGGAATATATGGGAAAGCCAGTGCCGCGCAGCCGGGCAGGGTGCCCTGACCGACCTCGCAGACCGCGGGCTTCACTTCGGGTTTTTCCATAGCTTCGTGATCCCCTCCTTATTGAAAGCGCCCTTGGGCGCGTACCCTATCCTATGCGGAAGGGGCAAGTAGGGAACTTGCTTTCCCGACAAAAAGTCGCTATAATGACATATTGGATAAGCTGCGGCGCATAGGCTGGGCCGAGGTGATTGGCATGATCCTGCTGATTCGGAAACGAACGCTGCTGTATACATGGCTGGCGGTCTGTATGATCGGACTTTCCGCCATTTTTCTGGCAGGCTCCCGACGGGCCTTCACGCCCACTGGGGCGATGGGGCAGGGGAGCCGCGTTCAAACCGTGGTCATCGACCCGGGCCACGGCGGGCAGGACGGCGGCGCCGTCGCCGGAGACGGTACGGAGGAAAGCCGGATCAATCTGGCGATTTCCCTGCAGCTGGAACAGCTCTTGCGCTTTGCCGGTGTTCGGACGGAGCTGACCCGGCGGGAGGACGTCATGGTCTGCGATCCCGGACTGGAAACCATGCGGCAGCGGAAGGTGTCAGACCTCCACAACCGGGCGTCATTTGTCAACGGCGTTCCTAACGCGGTGCTGTTGAGCATCCACCAGAACAGCCTGCCGTCCTCGCCGGTGACCCACGGGGCGCAAACCTTCTGGAACCGGCAGGAGGGGGCAGAAGCACTGGCCCGGACTCTGCAAGCCGGGTTGAACCCGGTGGTCAACACCCACCGGGCCAAGGAGCCGAAACAGATCCCGGACAGCATCTATTTGATGAACCATGTGGACGCTCCCGCCGTGCTGGTGGAGTGCGGCTTTCTGTCCAACAGGGAGGAAGCCGCGCGGCTCCAACAGGCGGACTATCAGAAAACACTGGCGGCGGTCATCGCGGCGGGGTATCTGCGATGGAGTGCCGGAGAGGATAGGAAATGAAAGCAAAAACGCTGTTTTATTGTACGGAATGTGGAAATGAGACCGCAAAATGGGCGGGGAAGTGCCCCGCCTGCGGCGCGTGGAATACCATTGTGGAGCAGCCGGAGCGCCCCAAGGGAACAGGGAAGGGGGCCTCTGTCCGGGTGGGCATGACCCGCCGCCGGGCCTGCCCCGTGACAGACCTCACCGCTGACGAGGAGATCCGGTTTCCCACCGGCATGGGGGAGTTGGACCGGGTCTTGGGCGGCGGGGCCGTGAAGGGCTCGCTGGTGCTGGTGGGCGGTGCGCCCGGCATTGGCAAATCCACGCTGATGCTGCAAATTTGCAGCAAATTATGTGAATTTTCCAAGGTTTTGTATATTTCCGGTGAGGAATCTGAGCACCAGTTAAAGCTGCGGGCCAAGCGGCTCCATGTGGAAAGCCAGCAGCTTTTGGTGCTTTCGGAGACGAATCTGGGGGATGTGCTGGAGGCCGTGAACACGGAGCAGCCGGATGTGCTGATTGTGGACTCCATCCAGACCTTATATAACGACGCGCTGGACGCCGCCGCAGGCAGCGTCAGTCAGGTGAAGGACTGCACCCTGTCTTTGATGCAGGTAGCCAAGGGGCAGGAGATCACGGTCTTTGTCATCGGCCATGTCAACAAGGAAGGCTCCATTGCCGGTCCCAAGGTACTGGAGCACATGGTGGACTGCGTGCTGTACTTTGAGGGCGACCAGCACACCAGCTATCGGATTTTGCGGGCGGCGAAGAACCGCTTCGGCGCTACCAACGAGATCGGTGTTTTTGAAATGCGGGACGAGGGGCTGGCGGAGGTGGAGAACCCGTCGGAAATGCTGCTCTCCGGCCGACCGGAGGACGCCCCCGGCACCTGTGTCACCTGTGTGATGGAGGGGGTCCGGCCCGTTCTGGCAGAGCTTCAGGCGCTGGTGGTCAGCTCTGCCGGCGGCAATCCACGGCGAACCAGCAACGGCTTTGATTACAACCGGGCGGCCATGCTGCTGGCGGTGCTGGAAAAGCGGGGCGGGCTGAAGGTCTCCGCCTGCGACGCCTATCTGAACATCGTGGGCGGTCTGTCGCTGGACGAGCCTGCCGCAGATCTGGCGGCGGTGATCGCCTTGGCGTCCAGTTATTTGGACAGGCCGGTGCCCAGCGATCTGGTGGCCATCGGAGAGGTGGGCTTGACCGGGGAACTGCGCAGCGTCAATCAGTTGGATCAGCGGGTGTCTGAAATTCAGCGCCTGGGATTCCGGAGGTGCGTGGTGCCGGCTCATCGGGCAGGTACCACAAAGGCGCCGACCGGTCTGACGGTGATCCCGGCCCGGAATATCGGTGAGGCGATCCGAGCCGCGCTGCGTCCTGCGGAATGAAGTGTACACAGGCGCCGCCCAAGGCCGGTTGTCCTGCGGCGGCAGCGCTGTCCAACGTGCAGAGCCCGTCGCTTTGATAAACGCATTTACTGGTGCATGGGATCATAACATCAACTCATTTCTGTTTGATTTGCTTGTAGCATGACCCATCCGCCGGATTTTATGTTGAATGACTGAGGAGAGGAGACGTTCGCGGGATGCAGTAAACTGAACAAAATAAAAATTTTGTTCAGTTTAGGGGAGACGTTTTCAGCCTCCCTCGACATTTGACCGCTTTTTTAGCGCAAATATCCCGCCAGCCAGCTATGTCTGATTATCGTACCGAAGCACCGGAGATCCTGCGGGATTTTCTTTCTTATCACGAGACCATCAAGGCCCATTCCCAGCGCACCGTAGATGAATACTACTTGGATCTGCGAAATTTCTTCCGCTATATGAAACAGATCCGTGATCCCGACTTGGCTGACAAGGCTCTGGATGAGATCAGTATTATGGACGTAGATCTGGAATTTGTTGGCAGCATCAAGCTGTCGGACATTTACAGCTACATGACCTATCTCAGCCGGGATCGGGTCCGGTTTCAGAACAGCTCCCATTCGGACTACGGTCTGAACGCCGCGTCCCGGGCTAGAAAAATCGCCACGATCCGCTCCTTTTACAATTACCTGACCAACAAGGCCCACCTACTTCGTGAAAATCCTGTCAAAGATATCGACGCGCCCAAGCTGAAAAAGGAATTGCCACGCTATTTGACATTGGAGCAAAGCAAGGATCTGCTCAGCGCCGTGGACGGTAAAAATCAGGAGCGCGATTACGCCATCCTGACCCTGTTCCTCAACTGCGGACTCCGGATCTCCGAGCTGGTAGGATTGAATTTGCAGGACATTCAGGATGAGACCATGCGCATTCTGGGCAAAGGCAACAAGGTGCGGATCCTTTACCTCAATGACGCCTGCCAAGCGGCGCTGAACCGCTATCTGGCGGTCCGGCGGCCCATCACCGGACGGGACGCCAACGCACTGTTCCTGTCCTCTCAGAACGAGCGGATCAGCCGGTCCACCGTTCATGCCATGGTGAAAAAGCGGCTTTTAGAGGCCGGTTTGGACGCCACCCAGTATTCTTCTCATAAGCTGCGGCACACGGCGGCAACGCTGATGCTGCAAAACGGCGTGGACGTCCGGGCGGTCCAGGAGGTTTTGGGACATGACCACCTGAATACCACGGAGATCTACACCCATATTGATAATGAAGCCCTGCGTGTCGCCGCGAAGGCAAATCCTCTGTCCAAGGTGGACATCCCCAAGCGGAAATAAACAATATCGAAATATGAAAAGGAGAAGGACGGAAACGTCCTTCTCCCCTTTTTTCTTCTTTTCTTCGATCACAAAAACGCGGAATCCTCTGCGCTGCGGTTGCCGATCAGCAGCATATTCAGCTGCCCCCATCGCCGGATCTCCTGTTTGGAGAACAACAGCCGCTGACGCAGACTCTCGTCCAGTTCCTGTGGATTCAGCGTCACCAGACAGCGGAAGGCACAGGGCATCAGGTCCGCGCTGGAAATGCCGCAGAGAAGGCCATCGGTATAGTCCCGCATCTCCAGCGGATTGAAAATATACAGCAGGTCTTCCTCCAGCGGATTGAGCTGGTTGAAAAAGGTAAACCGGATCAGCATATCGCTGTAAACAACGTGCCCTGTATAATAGGATTCATTGCTGCATCCGTTGCCAGAAACCGAGCAGAGCGTAAAGCTCGCCACATAGGTGCCGGGCCGCTCCGCGTGCTCGTGAATGTCGATCACACCGTCCTTCAAACGGTGATAGCGGCCGTCATAAAAATAGAAATACAGCCGCTTAGCCTGAAAAAACGGGCTCCGCTGCAGCGTCCCCACCGTGGGCGGCGGGGACGGCGGAAGGGTCGGCTGATAGCTGGTCAGCTGCCCGAAGGAAACCTGCAGCGCCTGACTGATCTCATATAAAGTGGCGATATCAATGGAGATCTCTCCGTTTTCATATTTGCAGACCGTGGCACGGCTCTTGTGGATGACATCCGCCAACTGCTGCAGTGTCATGCTGTTAGCCTTGCGGTATTTGCGGATCTGGCCGCCAATATAGACATTGATCTCGTTCATACAACTTGTTTCCTTAAAATATCCATTTTATGTTTCTCGTTTGGGTGTACCGAATTTTGAGGTCATTATCCATTAGTATATATCATTTCAAGAAATTTTTCAAAAAAATATTTCTTTTCAAGAAACTTCTGCTGTTTGCTTTTTTCCGCAGCCTGATAGAATGTTCTCTCGTTGAAGACAAAAAGATAGAAATGAGTGTGCAAAATGAAAAACAAACACAGTGGTTTCAGCGGCTCTCTGGGCTTCGTTCTGGCGGCCGCAGGTAGTGCCGTAGGCGTCGGCAATATCTGGCGCTTCCCCTATCTCTGCGCCAAGGACGGCGGCGGCCTGTTCCTGTTGGTGTATCTGGTGCTGGTGCTGACCTTCGGCTTCACACTGCTGACCACGGACGTGGCCATCGGCCGCCGGACCAAGCAGAACGCACTGAACGCCTTCGGGACTCTGCATAAGAAGTGGCGTTTTCTGGGTTATCTGACCTTCCTGGTTCCCACCCTCATCATGACCTACTACTCCGTCATCGGCGGCTGGATCGCTAAGTATTTCGCGGTCTATCTGGTCTCTGACGGAACACAGGCAGCTCAGGATGGTTTCTTTACCTCCTTCATCACCTCTCAGGTCTCTCCGATTGTCTTTATGCTGCTGTTTCTGGCACTGACTGCGTGGGTGGTCTATCGCGGCGTGGAGAAGGGCATTGAGAAATATTCCCGGTATATCATGCCGGTCCTGCTGCTTCTCGTCATCGGGATCGCCGTGTTCTCTCTGACGCTGAGCCACACGGATGACAGCGGCGTGACCCGCACCGGTCTTCAGGGCCTTGCCTTCTATCTGAAGCCCGACTTCACCGGCATGACGCTCCGGAGCTTTTTAAACGTGGTGCTGGACGCCATGAGCCAGCTCTTCTTCTCCCTCAGCGTCAGCATGGGCATCATGATCACCTACGGCAGCTATGTGAAAGACGATGTGGACCTGAACAAGGCCAACGGGCAGATCGAGATCTTCGACACCGGCGTGGCTTTTCTGGCCGGCGTCATGATCATTCCCTCCGTGTATGTGTTTCTGGGCGTGGACGGCATGGCCAGCGGACCCAGCCTGACCTTCATCAGCCTGCCCCGGGTGTTTGCCTCCATGGGCGGCGTGGGGCGCATCGTCGGCATCGTGTTCTTCCTGGCCCTTGGCTTCGCGGCACTGACCAGCTGTGTATCCGTCATGGAGACTCTGGTGGCCAACTGCATGGAGATCTTCCACAAGAGCCGCAAGGAAATGTGCGCCATGGTGGGCGTCTATTCTCTGGTGACCGCCGTGACCATCTGCCTTGGCTACAATGTGTTCTACTTCGAGCTGACCCTGCCCAACGGCAGCGCCGCTCAGCTTCTGGACGTGATGGACTACATCAGCAACCGCTATGTGGTGCCCGTGGTCATGCTGATCCTGTTCCTGACCTCCACCGGCTTCTGGAACCTCCTGTTCCGGCATTGATCTAACTTCCATCAAACCAAAAAGCGGGAGCCTTTCGGCTCCCGCTTTTCTTATGATTCGGTTGATCCGGTAACTTACCGCTTGTTGGACTTTCTCCAGATGTGCATCGCCTCGGCAGACTTGATCAGCTCATCCCGGAAATCGGGGTGTGCAATGCCGATCAGGGCCTCGGAACGCTCCCAAGTGGACATGCCCTTCAGGTTCACCATGCCGTACTCAGTGACGATATAGTGTGCGCAGGACCGGGGATCGGTAACAATGGAGCCGTTGGTCAGGGTGGGAACGATCCGGCTCTTCACGGTACCGTCCTTGGCAGTCATGGTGGAGGACATGCAAATGAAGCTCTTGCCGCCCTTGGAGAGGTAGGCGCCCATCACGAAGTCCAGCTGGCCGCCGGTGCCGGAAATGTGCTTAATGCCGGCAGACTCGGCGTTGACCTGACCGAAGAGGTCCATATCCACGGCGTTGTTGATGGAGATAAAGTTATCCAACTTGGCGATGACCTGAACATCGTTGGTGTAATCCACAGGTGCGGCCATCACATCGGGGTTCTCCTTGATGTAGTCATACAGCTTCTGGGTACCGGCAGCGAAAGCATAGACCTGACGGCCTCTGTCCACGTTCTTGTTGCGGCCGGTGATCTTGCCAGCCTTGGCAATATCCACGAAAGCGTCCACATACATCTCGGTGTGCACGCCCAGATCCTTCAGATCGGACTCTGCGATCAGGGATCCAACGGTATTGGGCATACCGCCGATGCCCAGCTGCAGGCAGGCGCCGTTGGGGATCTCCTTCACGATCATCTCGGCAACCTTGCGGTCCACATCGGTGGGAGGAGCGCCGGCGCCCATAGCGGCCACGGCGGGGTTCTCGCCTTCCACGACCATGTCAACATCGCGGATGTTGATCTCGGTGCCGGTCAGGCCGTAGACCCAAGGCATATTCTGGTTGACTTCCACGATGATCTTCTTGGCGTGCTCCAGCATATCGCCAATGTGGGAAGCAGAAACAGCAAAGCTGAAGTTGCCGTGGGCGTCCATGGGAGTCACCTGGATCATAGCCACATCCGTGGTGGCGTTGCCGTCCCGATAGAAACGGGGCAGCTCAGAATAGCGCATGGGGCCGAAATAGCCCATGCCCTTGCCGATGATCTTCCGATCCAGACCGCTGCAGTGCCAGGAGTTCCAGGTGAAGTGGTCCCCGGCGTCATCCGCCTTGCACACATCGGGCATCCACATGGTCACGCCGCCGTGGATCTTCACGTCAAACAGCTCGTCCTTCCGGGCAGCCAGAGCCTTGTCCAGAGCGACAGGCTGATTGCAGCACCAACCGTAATCCACCCAGTCACCGGACTTGACAATCTTCACCGCTTCCTCAGCGGTAGTCAGCTTCTGCTGATACAGTTCCTGAACATTCATCGTCTTTTACCTCCATATTTATTCTGCGTATCCGCAAAGTTTTCCTTGTATCGTTAAAATCTTATCATATTCAGTCCGGCAATGCAAGCAAAACGTGAAAAAAATCACAATAATTCAAATCACGCACCAATTAGCACGTTCACTCATAACAAAATACGCCCGCTCTCTCCTGTTCTCACCGCACCTCAACCCCTTGCAGCCACAGGCTTTGAAGCAGCTGAGAACGCAACAGCGATGCGGAACGGAAAAAAAGGAGCAGACCGGTCGGTCTGCTCCTTTTTTCAGTTGAAATTACTCCTCGTCAGGAGCGTCCTCCTCGTCAGCGGCAGGAGCCAGCAGAGCGCGGATGGACAGGGAGATCTTCTGCTTCTCCTCGTCGATCGCAGTGATCTTAGCCTCAACGATCTGGCCCTCAGAGAGAACGTCCTCAGGCTTCTCGATGCGGCGGTCAGCGATCTGAGAAATGTGGATCAGGCCGTCCACGCCGGGAACCACCTCAGCGAAAGCGCCGAAGGGCATCAGCTTAACGATACGAACCTCAGCGGTGTCGCCCACGCCGTACTTGTTCATGAACACCTGCCAAGGATCCACACTGTGGTCCTTAGCACCCAGGGAGATCTTGTGCTTCTCAGCGTCGAAGGAGATGACATACACATCCATGATGTCGCCAACCTTGCAGATCTCGGCGGGGTTCTTGATGCGGCTCCAGGACAGCTCGGAGATGTGGACCATGCCGTCCACGCCGCCGATGTCCACGAACACGCCGTAGCTGGTCATGGACTTTACGGTGCCGGTGTAGTGCTTGCCCACCTCGATGGTGCTCCACACGGCCTCCTGAGCGGCCTTGCGGGCCTCGTCAGTGACGCTGCGGATGGAACCCACCACGCGGCGGCGGGCACGGTTGACCTCGGTAATGCGGAGCTGGACCTTCTGCCCCTTCATGGCAGACAGATCAGCGCCGCGGGGCTGGCCGCTCTGAGAAGCGGGAACGAACACGCGGATGCCCTTGACGGAAACCACGATGCCGCCCTTGTTCTCCTCGGTGACAGTGCCTTCCAGCACGGTCTTCTCCTCAACGGCAGTCTCGATGTTCTCCCAGATCTTCACAGCGTCCAGACGCTTCTTAGACAGCTCAGCATAGCCTTCCACATCGTTGACGCGGACAACATAGGTCTCGACCTCGTCGCCCACCTTCACGATATCCTCGGGCTTCGCGCTGGGATCGTCGCTCAGCTCGCTGAGCTTGATGTAAGCATACTGCTTAGCGCCAACATCCACCTGAACCTCGGTGGGGGTGATGGCGGTGACAATACCGGTTACCTTCTCTCCTGTATTTAAAGTTTTGAAAGACTGATTCAGCAGTTCCTCAAAGGACTCTTCCATGGTCTCGGTGCTCTTGATTTCTTCGCTCATCGTTGTTTTTACCTCCTTAATGATGCCCGCGGGTGTGGATGCGCCGGCCGTCAGCCCGGTAATACGGCAGCCTGCAAAGTCTGCGGCGGAAAGCTCGTCCGCCCCTTCAATGGAAAGGACATGAGAACAGTTCTGCCGGCAGATCTCTGCCAGATGCTTCGTATTGGCGCTCTTACGGTCGCCAACCACCACCATCACGTCTACCTGCGCAGCGATCTCCGCCGCTTCGTTCTGACGTTTACGCGTAGCATAACATATTGTATCAAAGATTTTTACGTTTGTACATTCTTTTTTTAGGATTTTGCAGGAACTTTCAAAAAGTTCACGAATACAGGTGGTCTGCGCCACGATGCTCACGGGCATTTCCGGCTGAAAATCGCCGTTTTTGACCCATTCCGCCACAGCTTCCGGCCCCTGGAACACCAGCGGATGAACGCACCAGCTGGCAAGTCCCATGACCTCCGGATGGTGCGGCTCTCCGATGATGACCACCTGCCGTCCCTCCTGCTCCGCCTGAGACACCAGCTCCTGAATGTGGACCACGTTGGGACAGGTGGCGTTCACGCAGCGGACGCCCCGGGCCGCCAATCCGTCCAGTACGCTTTTCAGTTCTCCGTGGGACCGGATCACCACCGTATCCCCTGCTCCCAGCGCTTCAGGACGGTCTGTTTTCCGGACGCCCCGGGCCGCCAGGTCATTGACCACATGGGTGTTGTGGATGAGGTCCCCCAGCATCCAGCAGCCCTGGGGCTCCTCCGCTGTTTTCTGGGCCAGCTCCACGGCCCGCTTTACGCCGTAGCAAAAACCGGCGCTTTCCGCCAGGATCACTTGCACAGCGGCGCACCTCCTACCTGTTGCCCACCCAAGGCGTAAACCTCCCGCAGAAGATCATCCGCGATCTTCTGCATTTCCTCAGCAGTCCCCCGGCGGCCGGTATATACCGGCGTATAGGGCTGACCGATGATGATGCGTGTCCTGTGGAAAGTCCGCTTTTCTCCATCCACGAACACAGGCACCAGAATGGCGCCGGTACGGACGCCGATCACCGCCGCACCGCTGTGAGCGTGGGCCGGCAGGCCGTCTGTCTTGCCGATGCCGTTCCGGATGGTGGTACCCTCCGGGAAGATCAGCAGATTGTGGCCGCTCTGGATGGTCTGGATGGCGGTCTTCACCGCCTGAATATCCGCGCCGCCCCGGTTCACGGGGAATGCGCCCCCCACCCGAATGACCCATGCCAGAATGGGATTCTGGAACAGTTCCTCCTTGCCCATGACGCGAAGCCGGTAATCCATGGGCAGCGCCGTGGCCAGCACCAGAGGGTCCCAGTTGCTGGCATGATTCGCCACCAGCAGCGCGCCGTGGCTGGGCAGGTTCTCCAAGCCCTGAACCGTGACCGGATGCAGCAGACGGCAGATCCACTTGGCAACCGTGAAGATCAGAGGAAAAAACGGTCCAAAGGGCTGCGTTGTACGCCTCTCGTTCATCGGCTCGTCCTCTCGCGGATGATCCGGAGGATCGCTTCCTCGCTCTGATGGAAGTCCAGCTCCGTGGTGTCCAGCAAAACGGCGTCCTCCGCCTGCTTCAAGGGCGCCGCCGCCCGGTGAGAATCGTTATAGTCCCGCTGACGCATTTCCTCCAGCACCTTTTCATAGCTTTCCGGCGTCCCCCGCTGCTCCAGTTCCCGGAAGCGGCGCATGGCCCGCTCCTCCACAGAGGCCGTCAGGAAGATCTTCACCGTGGCGTCCGGCAGGACCACGGTCCCGATGTCCCGGCCGTCCATCACCACGTTGTTTTCACGAGCCAGCTTCCGCTGCATTTCCAGCAGATGGGCCCGCACCGCCGGATGGGCGGAGACCGCGGAGGCGTACAGGGAGATCTCCGGCAAACGGATCTGATCGGTCACATCCGTACCGTTCAGCGTCATATGCTGTAAGCCGTCCTCCCCGTAATGCAGGCCGATCTCCAGCTCCGGCAGCAGCGCGGCAACGGCCTCACCGTCCTTGGGGGCCACGCCCTTGGAAAAGGCGGCATAGCCGATGGTGCGGTAAATAGCGCCGGTATCCACATATAAATAGCCCAGAGTTTTGGAAACGCTTTTCGCCAGCGTGCTCTTTCCGGCGCCGGAGGGGCCGTCAATGGCAATACTGATGGTTTTCAATGCTGTTCTCTCCTTCTTATTCCTTCTCATTCGCGGCGGACTGTCCCGCCAGACGGCCGGTGGCCCAGGCGATCTGCAAATTAAAGCCGCCGGTATAGGCGTCGGTATCCAGCAGTTCTCCCGCGAAATACAGATTTTTAACAAGCTTGGACTCCATGGTTTTGGGGTCTACCTCCCCCACCTTCACCCCGCCGGAGGTGACGATGGCATCCTCCACAGGACACGGCCCGGAGACCTCCACAGGAAAATGCTTTAAAACCCGCAGCAGGCTTTGCCGCTGTTCCCGGGTCAGGTCGTGGACCTTCTGCCGTCCGGGAATACCGGACAGCTCGACGACCACCGGGATCAGCTTCTGGGGCAGCAGATCGTCCAGTCCGTTCTGGAAATCGTGGTTGGCGTATTTGGCAAAATCCGCCAGCAGCCGCTTGTCCAACTGCTGCTCATCCAGCGCAGGCTTCAGGTCGATCTCAAGCCGGTAGCGCTTTTTGGTAAAATGCCGCATGTGGGCAGAGGCCGACAGCACCAGCGGACCGCTGACGCCGAAGTGCGTAAACAGCAGCTCGCCGAAATCCGTATAGATCTTCTTATCGTTTTCAAAGACCGTCAGGCTCACGTTCCGCAGACTCAAGCCCTGCAAACGAACACAGGGGATCCCCGCCGCGATGATCCCCTGCAAGGGCACCAGAGACCCCTGCAGCGGCGTGACGGTATGCCCCGCCTCAGCCGCCATCCGGTGACCGTCTCCGGTGGAGCCGGTGGCCGGATAGCTGACGCCGCCGGTGGCCAGCACCACCGCCTGAGCGGAATAGCGCCCCCGCTCCCCAACAACGCCGCAGACCGCGCCGTCCTCGATCTTCAGGGCCGACGCCCGGTCCCGGAGGACCTGCACCTTCAGGGCCTTCAGCCGCCGTTCCAGTGCGGCACTGATGTCGAACGCGCTGTCGCTGACGGGAAACACCCGATTCCCCCGCTCAGTTTTCAGTTGGACGCCCAGCTTCTCAAAAAAGTTCATCGTATCAGCGCTATTGAAGCGGTTAAAAGCGCTGTAAAGGAATTTTCCATTACATGGAATATTGGCCAACAGCCCCTCAATATCGGTATTGTTGGTCACGTTGCACCGGCCCTTTCCGGTGATATTCAGTTTTTTTCCCAACCGTTCGTTGGGTTCCAGCAGAGTGACCTGCGCCCCCTGCTCCGCTGCCGAAAGGGCAGCCATCATTCCGGCGGCGCCGCCGCCGATGACCACGATCTTTTTATTCATCGTCCGCACCGCCGAATACATCGTACTGATCCCACAGCCGTTCCAGCGTGGTAAAGGTCTTCGTCACATCCGTGCCCATCTTGGTGGCGATCCCCACCAGCAGGGCATTGATGAGTGACATAGGCGCCGTCATGGAATCGATAAAGGACAGCATCTCGCTGGGAGCCAGCAGCGCCGCGCTGGACATCTGCGCCACCGGAGACTGCTTCTGATCCGTGATGGCGATGATCTCCGCTCCCCGGGACCGGGCAAAGCGGGCTGCGTTGATGGTATCCTTGGAGTACCGGGGGAAGCTGAACGCGATCATCACGTCCCCCTCTCCGCTGCGGAACAGCTGCTCAAAGATCTCACCGGCGGCGCTGGCCTGCACCAGCGTCACGTTTTCAAAGATCATCTGCATGTAAAAATACAGGTAGCCCGCCAGATGGGTAGAGGACCGCGCGCCTAAAATATAGATATGCCGGGCGTGGACGATCTTCTCCACAGCCGTCTGAAAGGTGTCCCGGTCCTCGTCCATGGAGATCTGCCGTAGATTTTCAATATCCGCCTGCAATACGCTGCTGAGCACGTCCCGGTCATAGATATTCTCCGCCGCCTGGATCCGCTGTGTCGAGGTCAGACGGTTCCGGGCCATCTCCTGTAATGCCTTCTGCATGGCGGGATAGCCGTCAAAGCCCAGCTCCGCGGCAAAGCGGACCACCGTGGATTCGCTGACCTCCGTCAACTTTCCCAGCTTGCTGGCCGTCATGAACGCCGCCTGGTCATAATGGTCCAGGATATAGCGTCCAATTCGTTTTTGCCCCTTTGAAAAGGTGGAAAGGTTGTCCTCGATCGTATGTAACACACTTTTTGCCATGATTTTCTTCCTCCGGCGGCACACAACGCCGCGTTTGATTCCGGGGCCTATTCTACCATACTTTCCGCCGGATTGAAACTGATTTCTTCCCTTTTTCCCCTGCGTTTTTCATAAAAAATAGCCGCAATGCGGCTATTTCAAGGAGGCTGCAAAACCTGATGCTTTCTTCGGAAAGCGGTCATTCCTCTTTCAGTCCGGCGATCTCCTCCGCCGTTAAGTACCGCCACTGCCCCAGCGGCAGCGCCCCAAGCTCCAGACAATGCTCCCGCACCCGCTGGAGCCGCAGGACCTCCAGCTCGCACTGTGCGCACATCCGCCGGATCTGGCGGTTCCGCCCCTCGTGGATGATCACGCTCAGCTCTGCCCGGTTTCCCTTCCGGCTCAGTTCACGCACTTCCGCGGGGCGGATGGGCAGCCCCACCACGTCCCGGATACGGCTCAGCCGTTCTGCCGCGTGTTCCACAGGCCCGGACACCGTCACCCGGTACTCCTTGGACACCTCATGGCTGGGGTGCAGCAGCCGGTGGGTCAGGGCTCCGTCATTGGTCAGCAGAAGCAGCCCCTCCGAATCCCGATCCAGCCGGCCCACGGGATAAACCCTTGTGGAAACGCCGGTCAGCAGGTCCATCACCGTTTTCCGGCCCTGCTCGTCAGACACGGTGGTCACATAGCCTCTGGGCTTATTCAGCATCAGGTACACCGCCTCCGGCTCCCGTCCCAGAGGAACGCCGTCCACCCGGATGTCATCCGTCTCCGGGTCGGCCTGCTGGCCCAACAGGGCGGTCTCTCCGTTGACGGCGACCCGCCCGGCGGTGATATACCCCTCTGCTGCCCGGCGGGAACAGACCCCGGCGGCAGACAGTAATTTTTGCAATCGTTCTTTCATTCTGATCCCTGATCCCGTCTTACGGCGGGTCATTCATCCTTCAATTCCAATTTCAGTCCGGCCAAAGCGGAGGACACCTTGGGCATCACTGTCCGTCCTGCCACCAGCGGCACCCGGCCAATCTCTGTTCCGTTCAGGCAGAACACCGCCGCCCCCACGGTTTTTCCGGCGGAGACCGGCGCCCGCAGCGGCTCGTCCAAGCAGATCCGCGTGGTCAGCCGTTCCGTTTCCGCCGCAGGGTAGCAAAAGCCCGCTCCCGCAATCAGCGGCACTGTGGGGCTGACGCCGCCGCTGACGGACGCCTGCGTCAAAGCCTGTCCCCGGACGGCACAGGTCCGGGCGGGGTAGGCGGAAAAGCCGTATTCATACAGCGCTTGATGGTCCGCCCAGTCATTTCCGTCCTGCAAGGTCACAGCAATGAGCCGCTGGCCATTTTTCTCCGCACAGCTCACCAGCGTCCGGCCCGCCGCCTTCGTATATCCCGTTTTCAGGCCCAGACAGCCATCTACATAATGCAGCAGCTTGTTGTGGTTCGTCATGGTCCGTCCCCCGATGGTGACAGACCGGGTGGAGGCGATCCGCATCAAGGTCTCGTTTTCCAGCGCAGCCCGGGCCAGCTTTGCCATGTCCCGTGCAGTGGAATAGTGCTGCTCGTCATCCAGACCGTTGGGGTTGGCGAAGGAGGAATGCTCCATCCCCAGTTCCCGGGCCTTTTCGTTCATCAGGGCTACAAAGCCCTTGACGCTGCCGCCCACATGCTGGGCCACCGCCACCGCCGCATCGTTTCCGGAGCACAGCAGCACCCCGTATAACAGCGTTTCCAGCGTCAGGGTCTCCCCCTCCGTAAGGTACATGGCGGAGCCTTCCGTATACGCCGCCTCCCGGCTGACCTTCACGCTGTCGTGGAGATCTCCCTCCTCGATGGCCACCAGTGCCGTCAGGATCTTGGTGGTGCTGGCGATGAGCATTTTCCGGTCCGCGTTCCGCTCATAGAGCACCCGGCCGCTGTCCGCGTCCATTAAAATCGCAGAGGCAGCAGAGGTCTCCACCGCCAAAATTCGACAAGGGAATATACTATACAGGCACAGTGCCGCAAGGGTGCAGCAAAGAAACCGCCGGGTCAAAAGGCATCACGCTCCAAAGCTGAGATGTCTTTAGTATACCCAGATCAAACCGTTTCGTCCCCGTCTTTTTTATCGAAAAATTTTCCGATCTTGTCTACAATATCCGGTGCCATATCCACAATGCGGTCCACGGTGGACACCGGCGGCACCGCCACGGGCATCACGCGGGTGGTTCCGTCCTTGATAACCAGAAAGGCCACCGGGTCGATCTTCACACCGGCGCCGCCGCCACCGCCGAAATTGTTCTGGCCAGGCTTGCCGTAATCCCCGCCGCCGCTGCCGAAGCCGAAGCTGACTCTGGAAATGGGGATCAGGGTCACACCGTCCGGCGTGGTGATGGGCGCGCCTACAATATTGTTGGCGTCCACCATCTCCCGAACCTTCTCCATCGTGGAATTCATCACATCACGCAGCGGGCTTTTCTTTTCCATGTCCATTCGATTCATCCTTTCCGACTGGTGCTTGTTTTTTCTTCTTCATATAGGCCAGAAGCCACCGCAATCCGGGAATCGCCACGGTCATGCCGATCCGCAGCAACGTACCGATCCGGGCGGAAAACCCGACGCTTCCCAGGATTTTTGTCTCCTCCGCGGTAAAATCAACATCCAGGTGGATATGCGGCCGGGGGATCACCAGCAGTTGTTCCAGCACCGGCATCCCGGTCCAGACGGCCCCGTGCAGCTCGCCGTATAGCTGCGCGGCGTCCGCAGGTTCCGCCTGTCCCCCTAAAATAACGGACACATCCAGCGGATCGATCCGCACGCCCTGGCGGGTACGGCGCAGCGCCTTTTTCAGCGGCGGCCACAGGGCCTTCCATGCGTCCCGAATGTCGCTGAGCGTGGGCTTCGGGAACGCCTTCTTCGGCTTCTCCTGCTTTTGCGTCTGCTTTTTCTGCGCTTCTTCCGGTTTTTTTTCGTTTTTCGGCGGTTTTTTCTTTTCCGGAAGCACCTGAAATTTCAAAAAACCAAATCGGGCGCTGACCGTCAGCTCCTCGCCGAACCGGATCAATACGCCCACCCGCGTCAGGCACAGCAGCAGGAGCACCAACAACAGGATGCCCAAGATCCACCATCCGATCACAGCCGCTGCCCCCTCTCCAAGCTTTTACACGTCCGCAGGTTCCCCGGCGTCGGTCTGTGCCGGCGCTTCCGTGTCCCCCATGGGATCTACCACCTCACCGGCTTCGTTCAGCCGCATCTGCCCATCCTCGCCGATATCGTCCGGCAGCTCTGGCAATTCCTTCAGGCTGGACAGATGGAACGCCCGCAGGAACTGCTTGGTGGTGCGGTACTGCCGGGGCCGCCCCGGTACCTGTAACCGACCACATTCCTCGATCAGTCCCCGGTCCAGCAGCAGTCCCACGGTATAGGAGCTGTCCACGCCCCGGATCTGATCCACATAGGCCCGTGTGGTAGGCTGGTAGTAGGCGATGATGGTCAAAACCTCCAGCGCGGGCTGGCTGAGTTTGGCCGGCTTGCGGATCTCAAATGCCTTACGGATGGTCTCCGCGTAGTCTGGTGCGGAACAAAGCTGCCAGCTGTCGTCGATTTTCAAAAGCCGGATGCCCCGGCGCTCGTAAGCGTAGTAGTCCATCAGTTTTTGAAGCAGCTGTTCCACCGTAGGCCGGTCAATATCCAGTGCCACGCAGATCCGATCCACCTGCACCGGTTCCCCGGAGGCGAACAGGATCGCCTCCAACGCAGATTCAAGTTCCTTTCTATCCATGTCAGCCACGGTTCTCCTTAAAACGTCAGATTCTCAGGCACGTCATCGCGCTCCTGCCGGACGATACAGTCTGTCTCAGAGCCTGCCAGATGCAGTACACGCGCCTTGCACAGCTCCAGCACCGCCAAAAAGGTGGCCACCACCTCGCTGCGGCTCCGGCTGCCCCGGAACAGCAGCAAAAAGCGGGTGATGCCGCCCTCCTTCAGCTTTTGCAGAATGTCTCTCGCCTTGCTCTCCACGGGATACGGCTCATGCTGCACGATCTCCCGGAAGGCGGCTCGCGGGGGCGGCAGCTTCCGTTCCGCCCGGTTCTGGATCTCCGCCATGGCCAGCACCAGATCCGCCGGCTGATGGCTGTATTCAAACACCTTGCCCCGCTTCACCGGCTCCGGGTTCCGGGTCACGATGTTCCGACCGAATTCTCCCATAGGCGCCAACCGCTGGGCCAGTGCCTTCACCCGGACGTAATTTTCGCTGCGCCGCCGTTCCTCCAAGGATTGAAGCAGCGCGTCCATCTCGCTTTTGGCCTCGTCATCCTCAATGGACAGCAGCATCCGGGTCTTGAGATACACCAGATGGGACGCCATGATGACGAATTCGCTGGCCACCTCCAAGTCCATCCGCTGCCGATCCTCCAGCCATGCGATATACTGGCCGCAGATCAACGAGATGGAGATATCCTGGATCTCCAGCTTATTCTTCCCCAAAAGGAACAGGATCAGATCCAGCGGACCCTCAAAATCCTGCATCTCCTCAGACCGGGAGTGGACTACCTTTTCCAGTTTGAATACAGGACTTTCCAAAATCAGGACACCTCAAGCAAAAAAGATATGAAACAGCGCTTCGTACACGCCGTAGATCGCGTCTCCAAGAAAATTTCCGCCAAGGCCCAGCCAACTCAGCGCCAGCAGAACCAGAATACCGTACCGCTCATAGCGCATCAGCTGACCGTAGGCGCTGTTGGGCAAAAACATCGCCAGCACCTTGGACCCGTCCAGCGGCGGAATGGGGATCAGGTTGAAAAGCCCCATACCAACGGACATGGGGGCCACCGTAAACAGGCACCACTCAAAGAAAACATTCATGCCCGCGCTGTACGGCGCGTACAGGTAGATCACCTTGCCGATTCCCAGAAAAAGGACCGCCAAAAGCAGATTGGACACCGGCCCCGCCAGCGCCGTGACCGCCATGCCCTGCTTGGGCTTGCGGAAATAGTTGGGATTCACCGGCACGGGCTTGGCCCAACCGAAGCCCACCGTAAACATCAGCGCCAGACCCAGCCAGTCGATGTGGTGCAGCGGATTCAGGGACAGCCGGTGCATGGACTTCGCCGTGGGGTCTCCCAGCGCCAGCGCCGCCAGCCCGTGGCAGGTCTCGTGGACCGTCAGGCAGAGGAACACCGCCGCTACACGGAGCACCGCGTCAGTCAGCGAGGAAACATCCAGCGCCTGAAACAGATTTTGCAGATAATGCAGCATAAAACGCTCCAATGAAGTCAGATTCTCACCGTCTGGGCAGAATGCTCCAGATTCAAGTTATTATAGCAGTTTTTCCATAAAAATACAAGGGTCAAACCCCGGCAGCCCGGCGGATGCAAAAGAGCGGCGGCCCTTGCGGGCCGCCGCCGAGATTGTCAATAAAGTGGTAAATTCTCCGCGACGGAAAGGTAGGGCAGCCGTTAGCGGCTCTGCCGCTTTACGGATGCTGCATACCCCTTGCGGGTAAAGAGTGTGCGCGGGACTGCGCCCGCAGGCGCGTTTCGGAGCGCAACCGCCGAAGGCGGCTCTTGGCGCGTAGATAACCCAAGAGGGGGAAACGGGCGACGCGCCGCCAGTGGCGGAGAAAGCGAGCCCGTTTCGAGGAAGGCTCCCGGTTTTCGGGCGCAACGCGCACGGAAACCGGTCAAACCGATACCGTATTCCCCCGCACCATTGTAATCAATTGTTTTAAGAACTTTTATAAAGTTCTGAAAAATTGCTCAGCGGGGCGAAAAGACTTTTTCGACACGCTGAGCGGCGGCCCTTGCGGGCCGCCGCCGTTTGATTCAGTTTTCTTCCGCGTCCGTCCGGTCCACCTGCCGCAGCAGCTCCTCCGCGGATACGCCGAACAGCTTCGCCAGCGCCAGCAGATTGGAGGTGCTGGGGTCCGCCGTTCCGGTCTCCCACTTGCTCACCGCCTGACGGCTGACGCCCAAGGACTCCGCCACGAACTCCTGGGTCATCTTGCATCGGACCCGGTGCTCCTTCAGGACCTCCCCCAGCGAGCGGCGGGTCTCCGCCTTCTCCTTTCGGACCTCTCCGGAGCGGTTGTACTTCCGCAGAGCCTTGACCCCCTGCACGGCGGCGTAGATCACAAACGCGAAGATCGCCAGCCGCACCAGTGTGACCACCAGCAGTAAAATAAGTGATATTGACATATTGATATCCTCCTTTGCTCTCCGGTACCGCTTTCAGCACCATGGATCTGATGCCGTCATGCTACCAGACAAAGGCGGTTGCGGCCACCAAATATGACGCAACTTTCCGTTGCGCGGCCTGTTTTCGCGCCTGAACAGGCTCAGTCCTGCGTCAGAACGCCGGTGAGGTCCAAGGGCTTGCCGTCGGCCCACAGGCGCTCCAGATCATAGAAGCTCCGGGCCTCGGCGCTGAACACATGGACGCAGATGCAGCCGTAATCCAGCAGCACCCAGGTACCGTCCCGGTAGCCCTCCCGACGCAGAGGCTTCTCCCCCGCCTGCTCCTCCAGCAGCTTCTCCACAGAGCCGCACAGGGCGTTGATCTGGGTGTTGGAGCTGCCGGTGGCAATGACGAAATAATCCGCCAGGGTCGTAATGTCGGTGATCTCAATGGCGGAGATCTCCTTGCCCTTCTTCTCATCCAGGGCCTTGGCGGCCAGAATGGCCAGTTCCTTCGGTGTCATCATACTTTTAAAATCCTTTCTGAATGTCTTAGCCGCCCATCGGCAGCGATTCTCCGGTCACAGGGTCCAATCCCTGATTCGCATCGGGCGTTGCAGGTTCCTCCGGCGGCACCACGATGATGCCGGGATCTTCCGGCTGGTCCGGTGTCTCCGGACTGCCGGTGCCCGTCTCTCCCCCGGTGGAGCCGGAGGGGTCTGTGGTCTCCGTCCCCGTCCCCGGTGTTTCCGGTGTGGCCGGGGTCTCCGGCGTGGGTTCAGACGGTGTTTCAGACGGCGTCTCTGTTCCCGGCTCTGTCTCCTCCGGCGGTGACACGATCTCCCCGGTGTCCGGGTCGATCAGGTTGCCGTTTTCGTCGGTGATATAGTCCTTTTCCGGCTCATCCTTCTTGCCGCTGCCCATCAGAGTCGGCGGCACGGCGGCCTTGCTGTCCTCCACATGGCCGGTGGTGGAGCTGACGGAGCCGTCCTTATTGACGGACATGATGTCCAGATCCGACAGGGTGAAAACCTCCTTGAAGGGGCTGAGCTGGTTATTCACAATGTCCAGCAGCTTGCCGGGAATGGGCACCACATATTCCAGATAGAAGTCCTTGCCAAGCTGCTTGCTGTATACCCGGCTGTATGCCGCAGCGCCCTTGTACGGCATAGTCATGAAGTTCACATCGTCCATGCTCAGACCGCCGGAGAAGGCCCGCTTGCCGAACCAGAGGATATTCTGGAAGCTCAAGTCCGTCTCCACGGATTCCTCGAACACCTTGGCGATCTTGCCGATATTCAGCACGTTTTTCGGCTGCATCATCTCCTTGATGACCGCCTTCAGGAAGTTCTGCTGCAATTCCATACGGCCCGCGTCTCCGACGCCGCCCTTGTTATAGCCGTAGGGACTGTCCTTATCGTTCTTCCGCCAGCGGATGACCTGCATGGCGTCGTCGCCGCTCAGGTGCCGCAGGCCCGGCGCCTGCTCAATGACCAGATTCTGAGCCGGGTCGTGGTAGTCCATGGGATAGGGCACATCGAAATCCACGCCGCCGATGGCGTCCACGATCTTGCCCACGGCCTCCCACTCCAAAATCACCTGATAATCCGGCTCAAAGCCAACCAGCTGGGAGATTTCTTTATAAAGAGCCTTGATGCCCTTCTCCCCGCCGCCGTTCATGTTGTAAACGGAGTTGATCTTCTTCACGTCCCAGTTGACGTTTACCATGGTGTCACGGGGAATGGACATGACGTTGGCCTTCTGGTTGGTCACATCGTAGCTGGCCAGCAGCATGGTGTCCGTGTTGCCGCCGCCCCCGGTGTCCCGGCCTAAGATCAGTACGGTGTAGTAATCCTTGCTCTTCCGCTCGCCGCTGACGCGGGGCTGCACGCCGTCGCCGTAGTCGATGCCGTCCCCCGCCTGGGTGCCGTCTGCGTTGGAGCCGTTTCCCTTTCCGGGCAGTTCCGGCTTGACGAACAAGCCGTCCAGTGCCACCACGGCCACCAGCACCACCGCCAATACGATGGCCACCGCCAGCAGCCACTTCTGCCCCTTTGTCAGTCGGCTGGGCTTCTTTGCTTTCTTCTGTTTGGATTCCTTCTGTTCTAAATGCTTTCCAACATTTTCTGCCATAGGTTTATCTCTTTCCTTTCAGCCAGTCGCGCGCCTCCACTGTAGCGTGGTGGACGGGATTTCCCATTTCCGTCATCTCGTCGATGGTCATTTCCAGTCCCATCAACATCCCTCGATCCAGATCCTCATACACACATGCCCGTAAATCGTTTACACCGGGAAAATCCCGGGAGGGCTCAATATAATCCGCCAGATAGATGATCTTTTCCAGCAGCGTCATGTCCGCGTGGCCGGTGGTGTGCCACCAGATTGCCCGGTAGATCTCATCGTCCACGCCGAACACCTCCCGGGCGATGGCCGCGCCGGTCTTAGCGTGAAGCAGCTTCAGCGCCTTCTGCTCCAGCTCGTCCAGCTCGATGCCGTACTGACGACACAGGGCCAGCTGCTCCGGCATATCCAGCTTCTTCGTACAGTCGTGGAGCAGCGCCGCTACACGGGCCTTCTCCACATCCGCGCCGTAGCGGGTCGCTAACCGGATGGCCTCCTGCTCCGTCCCCAGCACATGGGGGATGCGCTTGTACTTCAGATAGCTGAGGGCCACCGGACGCAGCTGAGAAAGCGTCAAGCTTTTCAGGTTTACATCCGTTCCGTACAAATGGTTTCGCAGGATATAACCGTACACCGCCGGCGGCAGCAGGTTCTCCCCCGTCCCGGATGCCAGTTGCTCCCGCAGCTCCGTGGAGGAAATGTCGATGACGCCAGGGACCGTCAGGGTAAAGATCCGGGCGTCCGGGTAGAGACGGTACAGCTTGTCCCGCTGGGCGGAAAACTGCGGTTCCATGTCCGCCTTTGTCCGGCCGAAGGCGGCGATCCCCGCAAGGGATGCGATCTTCTCCGGTTCATGCCACGTTTCAAAGCTGAGGAACATATCCGTCCCCATCAGCAGCCACAATTCATCCTCCGGGAATTGCGCTTTCAGCTCCGCCAGCGTGTCAGAGGTGAAGCTCTTTCCCGCCCGGCGCACCTCCATATCCAGCGTTTCCACCTTGCTCCCAAGGCCCAGCTGCTCCCCCGCCATGCGGGTCATTTCCAGCCGCTGCTCCGCCGTGGCGCTGCCTGCGGGCAGGTCCTTGTGGGGCGGGATGCTGGCGGGGATCAGCAGCAGCTTGTCCAGCTTCAGCGTGGCGATCACGGCCGCCGCCGCCGTCAGATGCCCCAGATGGGGCGGGTTGAAGGTTCCTCCGTAAATACCGATTTTCAAGAAAATTCCATCTCCTGTTTCAACGCGATCCCGCTTACGCCTGCCGCTTTTTTGACGGCTTCACCAGCTGGATACGCTTCTCTCTGGGCTTGCTGTGGCTCTCCCGGTACAGCACGAACTTGGTGCCGATCACCTGCACCACCTCGCTGCGGGTGGCCTTTGCCAGCTCCTGCGCCGCGAGACGGGCGTCATACTCGATATTGTTCTCCAAAACCCGGCCCTTGATGAGTTCCCGGGCCTCCAGCGCATCGTCGGTCTGCTTGACGAGGTTCTCCCCGATGCCATCCTTGCCGATGTGGATGATGGTGTCGATGGTGTTGGCCAGCCCTCGCAGCTGGGCTCTCTGTTTGCTTGTCAGTTCCATAAAGTTCCTTTCATTTGGGCTTCTTGGCCCAACGTTCTTTTATATCGTCCAAGTTGCTCTTCCGCAACCATTCCTCGGAGTAGCCGCAGGTACAGCAGACGAAGCGGTCTACCGGAGCCGCGACCATGAATAGGCCGCACTTCATTGTAGCAGTAACGCCCGCTTCCAGAAGCCGTTCCCGGCACCTTTACGATGTCTGTTCCCCCACACTTGGGGCATACGTTTGTCTTCTTCATCCGTGGCTCCTTTCACTGGGGCGTTTCCCCCCAGAATTTGACCGCCTTTTCCAAATCCGCTTCCTGAATCCATTCTTCGGTGAATCCGCAGCTGCCGCAGAACCACCGTTCCAGCTTCGCCAAGCTGGTAAAGCCAATGGGAAACGCGTTGCAGCGCATAGGGTCCACTTTCAGGACTTTGCTCCCTCCGCACTTGGGGCACACACCTGTCTCTTTCATAAGGCAGTTCCTCCTTTTTGGAATGGTTCTGCTGGTTAGACGGTTATTTCTTCAAATAAGTTTCCAATTTCGCGGTAAATTCCCGGAGGGCTTTGCCCCGGTGGGAGATCTCCGCCTTTTCCTCTTGGGTCAGCTGTGCGAAGGTCTTTGCCTTGTCAGGCACGAAGAATACGGGGTCATAGCCGAAACCGCCCTCCCCCATGGGGGCAAAAGCGATGGTGCCGGGAGCCTGCCCCTCGGCGGTGATGGTGTCCCCATTGGGGAAGGCACAGGCAATGGCGCAGGTAAAATGAGCCGCCCGGGTGGTCTGGCCCCGGAGATTTTGCAGCAGCAGGGTATACCGGCCCTTGTCGTCCAGTCCCTCGCCGCCATACCGGGCGGAATACACGCCGGGGCCGCCGTTGAGGGCGTCCACGCACAGGCCGGAATCGTCAGCGATGGCGGGCAGCTTCGCCAGCTCGCAGATGGCCTTGGCCTTCAGCATGGCATTCTCAGCGAAGGTGCTCCCGGTCTCCTCCACGTCCACAGTGATCCCCAGTTCCTTGGGACTTACTACCTCCACGCCGAACTGGCCCAGAATGGCCCCCATTTCCCGGATCTTATTGGGATTATGGGTCGCTAATACAAATTTCATCACAGTGCTCCTCCCAGCGCTTCCTTCTGAATTTTCAGCAGTTCCCGGTTGCCCTTGGCGCACAGCCGTACCAGCTCCTGCTGCTCCGTCAGGGTGAAGGCACGGCCCTCGCCGGTGCCCTGCAATTCAATGATCTCGCCCAGTTCATTCATCACGCAGTTCAGATCCACCTGCGCCCGGCTGTCCTCGCTGTATTGGAGGTCCAGCAATGCCTGCTCGTCCACGATGCCGGCAGACACGCCGGTGACAAAGTGGCGGATGGGCGTGGAGCCCAGATAGCCCTCCTCCACCAGCTTCCGGCAGGCCAGGGCCAGGGCCACAAAGCCGCCGGTGACGGAGGCGGTACGGGTACCGCCGTCGCCCTGAAGCACGTCGCAGTCGATGTTGATGGTCCGCTCGCCCAGTGCCTTCATATCCACCGCTGCCCGCAGACTGCGGCCCACCAGCCGCTGGATCTCAGCGCTGCGGGGGCTGAGCTTCAGCTTGGAGATGTCCCGCTTGCTGCGCTCCCGGTTGGCCCTGGGCAGCATGGAATACTCCGCCGTGACCCAGCCCTCGCCCTCTGCCACATGGGGCGGGGTCTTGTCCTCGATGCTGGCGCAGCAGAGCACCTTGGTGTCGCCGCACTCAATAAGGCAGCTCCCCTCCGGGAACTTCACGAAATCCGTGGTGATTTTAATGGGGCGCAGCTCATCATACGCCCGTCCATCCTGTCTGGTCATAGTCATTCCTCATTTCAAAATTCCCGTGAAGTAGATCAAAACACCTTCACGCTGTCAGATAATTGCCTCCACATAGGAGCGGGCATCGAAAGGTTTCAGATCGTCGATCCCCTCGCCGACTCCCGCAAACTTCACAGGTACGCCCAGCTCCCGGGCGATGGCGATGACGATGCCGCCCTTGGCAGTACCGTCCAGCTTCGTCAGGACGATGCCCGTCAGTCCCGCCGTCTCCTTGAAGGTCCGGGCCTGGATCAGGCCGTTCTGGCCGGTGGTGGCGTCCAGCACCAGCAGCGTTTCCCGGTCGCATCCGGGACACTCCCGGTCGATGATCTTGGACAGCTTGGCCAGCTCCGCCATCAGGTTGGCCTTGTTGTGGAGCCGTCCGGCGGTGTCGCACAGCACCACGTCCACGTTCCGGGCCTTAGCAGCCTGAAGTGCGTCAAACAGCACGGCGCCGGGGTCCGCGCCCTCGTACTGCCGGACAATCTCGCATCCGGCCCGCTCTGCCCAGATCTCCAACTGGTCGGCGGCGGCGGCGCGGAAGGTATCGGCGGCGCACAGCAGCACCCGCTTGCCCTGCTTTTTCAGACTGGCGGCGATCTTTCCGATGGAGGTGGTCTTGCCCACACCGTTGACGCCGATGAAGATGCAGACGCTGGGCTTCGTGTCCAGCTTCATTGCGGTGTCTCCCACCTCCATCTCTGCCATCAGGATCTCCCGCAGGGCCTCCCGGACGGCCTCCTGGCTTTGCAGATGCTCTTTACGAACCTTGGTCCGCAGTTTTTCCACGGCGTCTGTGGCAGCTTCCACCCCCAGGTCCGCCATGATGAGGGTCTCTTCCAGTTCCTCGAAAAACGCCTCGTCCGCCTCGGTGAAGCCGGAGAACAAATTGCTGGTGATTTTTTTCAGCTTGTCAAAAAAGCCCATTGTAAACTCCTTTTTTCATGCGGCTTTCCGCACTTTTTGAATCTTCATTTCCTGCTCCTACGGAGGGATGTGGCGAACCGCCGCAGGGATGCAGCAAGGTGCCGCTTTGCGGCTCTGGAAGGCATGGTGATACCATGCAAGATTGAATCCCCATTTTCTTTTCCTCTTGCGGAAAAGAAAACGGCCATTCATGGTCAAAAGAAAAGACGCTGAGGGATGATTTGACACCTCTGTGTCAAATCACCCGAAACGGGGGCTGCCCGTCACGCACTGCCGACCAAATTTGGAAATCTCCTACCGGCTGCGCTATACTCAAATCTCAAATCAGTACGTCCCCGCACCAGAAAGTCCGCCGCATACCGGTGTTCCAAACAGGACACTCTCTGCCCCTCTTTCCGCTGCCGCTCGCATGTAGCACCAGGTAGTGCGTAGCGAAGCGGAACGCACGGGACTGTTGCAGAAAGCCTTTCAGGTTTGCAGCCCGGTAAATGCCCTGCTTCCAAATGTGGGGAAGCACTCGGCTCTTTGCGGACTTTCAGCGCAGCCGGCAGAAGGTTTCCGGATTTTGGCGGCAGTCCGTACCGACTGCTCCTTCGTATGGGTGAGTTGGCCGCTTCGACGGTCAACTCATCCCTGACATTTTTTCTTTTCCACCGTGCACGGCGCATTTTCTTTTTGATGTCTCAAAAAGAAAATGGGGGGTGCATCCTCTGTGGACCACAGTCTCTGCGGGAGCAGAGAAACTATTGAATCTTCAATTCCTTCGCCATATCGTTCAGATTGATGGTCAAGATCTTGCTGACCCCCTGCTCCTGCATGGTGACGCCATACAGCACGTCGGCGGCCTCCATGGTGCCCCGGCGGTGGGTGATGACGATGAACTGGGTCTTATCCGCCAGCGTCCGCATATAGCGGGCCGTGCGAACCACGTTGGCCTCGTCCAGCGCCGCCTCGATCTCGTCCATAATGCAGAACGGGGTGGGGTGCACCTTCAAAATGGCAAAATATAACGCAATGGCCACGAACGCCTTCTCGCCGCCGGAGAGCAGCGAAATGGTTTTCAGGGCCTTACCGGGGGGCTGGGCCTTGATCTCGATGCCGCAGTCCAGAATGTGCTCTGGGTCCTCCAGTTCCAGCTTGGCCTGACCGCCGCCGAACAGCTCCACAAAGGTCTGCTCAAAGCTTTCGCTGAGCAATTTGAACTGCTGGCCGAAAATGTCAGTCATCTGGGAGGTGATCTCCCCGATGATGCCGGTCAGCTCGCCCTTGGCTTTTTCCACGTCGTTCCGCTGATCCGTCAAGTAAGTGTATCGGCCATTGACCCGCTCAAACTCGTCGATGGCGCCTACGTTGATGGTGCCGAGGCCGTTGATCTCCCGCTTCAGCTCCGCTACCCGGCGGGACGCCTTGGGCACGCTTTCCAGCTCGATCCGCTGGGCCTGGGCGTCAGAATGGTTCAGCTCGTAGGTCTCCCACAGCTTGTCCAAGATCTGCTTTTCCTCCATGGCGGAGGTGGTTAGCTTCGTTTCCAGTCTGCTGGCGGCCCGTTCCAGATTCAGGAGCGTTTCGTTCATCTCCTGACCGGCGCGGCTCTTGGCGGTGCGTTCCGCCTCCAGTGCGATCTTTTCCTGACTGATCCCCGCCAGCCGCTCCGAGATCACGGCGCTCTGTGCCTTCAGCTGTGCCTGCTCCGCTCTCCGCTGGCCGATCTCGGTCTGAGCCGCCTCGATCTGCCGCTGATACTGGGCCAAGGCCGCTTCCTTCTGGCTTCGGTCACCGGACAGCTCCGCTGCCAGCGTTCGCAGATCGGCGGCACGGCGCAGCGCCCCCTCCCGGTTGGCGTCGATGGCGGCCAGCTCCGCCTTGTGGGCGGCGATAGCCTCAGACAGCTGCCCGGACTGGGCCAGCAGCTCGCTCTGCCCGGAGAGGATGGCCTCCGCCTGCACGCGGCAGCTGGCTGCCTCACCTTCCCGTTCCGCCACGGTCTGCTCCGCCGCCGCGTTTCGGGTCTCGTTTTCCTGAATACGGCCGTCGATGGCCTCGATCTCACCGGCGAGATTTTCCACGCTTTCCCGCAAATTGGAAAGCAGCATATCAAACTGATTCTTCACGCCCTGCAGCCGCAGGACCTCGTCCTCGGCGGCGCGGCGCTGGGTCTCGGCGGTGGTCAGCTCGTACTGAGCCGCGTCCAGCTCCCGGCGGGAGGCTTCCTCTGCCGCCCTGACCTCCTCCAGCTTCCGGTGCATCTCCGATGCCCGGCCATTCAGCCGTTCCAGTTCCGCCGCGCGGCTCAGCACACCGGCGCTGCGGCTGGTAGAGCCGCCGGTCATGGAGCCGCCCCGGTTGATGACCTGTCCGTCCAGCGTCACGATGCGAAAGGCGTTGCGGTACTTCCGGGCCATGGCAATGCCGCAGTCCAGATCCTCCGCAATCACCGTTTTTCCCAGAAGGCTGTTAAAAATTTGCGTATACTTAGGGTCGAAGCGCACCAACCGGGACGCCACGCCCACAAAACCGAACTCGTTCTCCACGCCCCGCTCCCGGAGTTCCTCTCCCCGGATGGCGGTGAGGGGCAGAAAGGTAGCACGGCCGCCCTCCCGCTGCTTCAGGAAGGCGATGGCGCTCTTGGCGTCCTCCTCCCGGTCCACTACGATGTTCTGCAAACCGGCACCCAAAGCGATCTCTATGGCAAGGGAATACTTGCCGTCGGTCTTCATCAGACCCGCCACCGGGCCATGGATGCCCCGGAGGTTGTTCTGGGCCTGACAGACCAGCTTGACAGCCTTGTTGAAGCCCTCGTAGTCCTTTTCCATTTCCGTCAGCAGACGGATGCGGTTATCCAGCGCGCCCACATCCATGGTGAGCTTCACTCTGGCTTCGGCAGCGGCGTCGGCCTTCTTCTTCCGCTCCTCCATCCGCAGGGTATGTCCGCTGATGATGTTGGCGGCGGCCTCCGCGTCCTCTTGTGCGTCCTCTAAGGCCCGGCGGTTGGCTTTTGCCTCCCGCCCCTGTTCCTCTAACTGACGCTCCGCGGTCTCCTGATCCGCCAGTGCCGCCATGCGGCGGGATCTGATCTGCTCCGTCTCCGCCCGGATGGCGGCGGCCTCCGCACGGGCGTCTGCGGCAGCGGCAATGGCGATGGCCTCTTTACCTCGGAAAGCCTCTGCCTCCGCGGCGGCGCCTCCCGCCTGCTCCGACGCAGCCTGAGCCTGAGCCAGCAGCTTGTCCAGTTCCGCATTCAGCGCGGCGGCCTGCTGCTCCAACTCTGTCGCTTGGGCGTCCTGTTCCGCTGCCTGGACCTCATAGCCCCCGGTGCGGCTCTCTGATTCCTCCAGTTCGCTTTTTGCTCGTTCAATATTCTCCGTCAGATGGCTGATGGTGCTTTCCAGCACCGCCACGGCGGAATCCTGCTCCGCTGTCCGGGCGTCCAACTGGGCGGCTTCAGTCCGCAGCCCCTCCGCCTCCATGTCCTTTTCCTGCATCCGCTGGCCAAACTGCTCGTTTTCCGCGAACAGTGCGTCCATGCGGGACCGGGCCTCGTCCCGTTCCTGTTCCGCGTTCCGCAGGTCGATCTCCAGCTTCCGGGCGTTGGCCTTCAGCGCTTCCAGATTTTCCAGCCACAGGGAGATCTCCAACAGGCGCATCTCGTCCCGGAGGACCAGATACTTTTTCGCTGTCTCCGCCTGCATCCGCAGCGGCTCTACCTGAAGCTCCAGTTCCGCGATCTTATCGTTGATCCGCACCAGATTTTCCTCTGTGCGTTCCAGCTTCCGCTCCGCTTCTTCCTTCCGGTGGCGGTACTTGGAAATACCTGCCGCCTCCTCGAAGATCTCCCGGCGGTCCGTGCTCTTGGTGGAGAGGATCTCATCCACCCGGCCCTGACCTACGATGGAATAGCCCTCCCGGCCCATGCCGGTGTCCATAAACAGCTCCGTCATGTCCTTCAGTCGGACGGACTGGCGGTTGATGTAATACTCGCTCTCTCCGCTGCGGTAATACCGCCGGGTGACGGCCACCTCAGACTCGTCCATAGATGGGAACAGATGACCGGTGTTGTCCAGCACCAGCGTCACCTGAGCAAAGCCCACCGGGGCGCGTTTTTCCGTGCCGCCGAAGATCACGTCCTCCATTTTGCCGCCCCGGAGGGCCTTGCTGGACTGCTCGCCCATGACCCAGCGGATGGCGTCGGAAATGTTGGACTTGCCGGAGCCGTTAGGCCCCACGATGGCTGTAATATCCTCACCGAAGTTCAGGACCGTCTTATCAGGGAAGGATTTGAAGCCCTGCACCTCCAGTGCTTTTAAGTACATCTATGTCTCACCTCG
>ENA-ORLW01000862-ORLW01000862.1-human-gut-metagenome-genome-assembly--contig:-NODE-862-length-39148-cov-3.719255_pt1 | contig 39148 bp, 51 predicted proteins | sample MGYA00243017_ERZ508829 | MGnify/ENA primary metagenome ERZ508829 (study PRJEB26277, sample SAMN04329776) | human gut metagenome | biome: human-associated habitat | host: Homo sapiens | place: USA...
ATTATTTTCTTCATAGTTGGTCTCCTTTGTTATTTAGATGCATTTAGATATCATTTTTGTTGGTATATTACTATTTTGCTAATAAAATTATAAAATAAATTTTATACACTCTCACATTTTTAATCTCATAAAATTTAAATACTTTATGCAATCTTATTATATAATTGTTCATTTGAAATTGTTCCTAATGAACAATTTGAAGATAATTCATATACAGATTTTATTTTTCCTTTTACTTTACTATCCAAAAAAATGATTTTCTCTATTAACTTCATATTTATTAAAAGCTTAAGTTCTTTATTTAGTTTCATACTTTCAAAATCGAAACTATGTGCTGTAAAAATTCCTTTTACACCAGAGCAAACTGCATAATTAATTGCTTCTATATCAGCTAAGCTTCCTATTTCGTCTGCAACTATTACTTTTGGAGCCATAGATCTTATTGCCATCTTTATCCCTAATGGTTTTGTAACATTTTCTAGCACATCTGTTCTTATTCCTATGTTGTTTTGTGGTTTCCCTTTGTACATTGCTGAAATTTCTCCTCTTTCATCTATTAAACTAACATCTATTCCCTTAAATCCTATCTCTGGAATACCATCACTTATCTTTCTCACTAAATCCTTTAAAATAGTAGTCTTACCCGCACCTGGTGGTGAAACAATTAATGTATGAAAAATAGTATTATTATCTAAATCTATAACATATTTCAATATATTATTACTACAATCCAAGAGTTGTCTTGCTATTCTAAAGTTTAATGATGATATGTATTTAATATTTATAACTTTGTTATCTTCTAGAACGATATCGCCTGTTATTCCTACTCTATGACCACCATTAATTGTAATGTATCCATTTATAATTTCATTTTGATAACTATATATCGAGTTATTGCAAATACTTTGCATAATCTGCATAATTTCTTCTCTATCTGTATAATGATTTACTATGAGGTCTTCTTTTTCATTTATTTTTAATATAATTGGTCCATTTATTCTAACTCTAATTTCTTGTACTTGGTCTGCATTTTTATTTACTATGTTATTAATTTTATTAGAAATATTTAACGGAAAATATTTTAATATCTCTAACATTTTCTAGCTTGTCCTCCTTTAAAGTTAATAAAATATTACTATTATTATATATATTCATGAATATTTAATATTATTACTACTTTCTTAATTGATATAAATGAAATATGAACATTGGCACTAATTTTACATAAAGTGTAAAATAATTTCTATGTGCGTAAACTTGTTATGTTTATGCTTTAGTTAAGTAATTTATATAAATATCTTTCTTAAGAATTATTTATTTTATAATCACAATTTACAGCTTATTTATATTTATAAATTTGTTAAGCAACATACTAGCAATAGTGCTTCATTAATGTACTTATACTTGCTTAATGTTTTTATTATGTATTTCTTCTATACATTCCAAATACAAACAAAAAAGAACTCTAATAATGCTAATTTATTATAGTTCTTTTTTATATTTTAATATTTGTAATTCATAATTTATATAACTTATAATACTTAAAAATTATATAAGTTTTACAATTTATATATTTTTTATAATTTATATATTTTTTATAATTTATATATTTATAATTTTATTCTTCCCAGTTATGATAAACATTTGTAACATCATCTAAATCGTCTAACATATCTAGTAATCTTTGCATTTTTGATTCACCTTTTTCATCTAATGCTACATAGGTCGTTGGAACCATTTGCACTTCTGCTTCTAAAAATTCTAGACCTTCTGCTTCTAGTTTCTCACGCACATCTGAAAAATCTGCTGGTGCTGTTGTAATTTGATATACCTCTTCTTCTGCTTCGAAATCTTCTGCTCCGCTATCTATTGCAAGTAACATTAAATCATCTTCTGTCATATTAGTTGTTGTTTTGTCGATAACAATTACGCCTTTTTTGTTAAATAAATAAGATACACATCCTGTTGTTCCCAAATTTCCACCTGATTTATCAAATGCATGTCTAACATCTGCTGCTGTTCTATTTTTATTATCTGTACTTCCTTCCACTATTACAGCAACTCCATTTGGTCCATATCCTTCATAAATTACTTCTTCATAATTAGCTGAATCTGTTGAACCAGCTGCTTTTTTTATTGCATTGTTTATAGTATCATTTGGCATATTTGCAGCTTTACATTTTGCTATTACATCTTTTAATTTAGAATTACCAGCAAGATCTGGTCCTCCTTGTTTTACTGCTACTAATAATTCTCTTCCTAATTTAGTAAATATTTTTCCTCTTGCTGCATCTGCTTTTCCTTTTTTGGCTTGAATATTATGCCATTTACTGTGTCCTGACATGGTTAATTCCTCCTTAAATCTTCTTAATATTCCAAGGAGTATTGTATCATATTATATTACATTTACACAAGTGTTTTTCCAATTTTTTATTCCTTTATTGTAACTAGATAATACTTTAAACATGTTACTTTTAATCAATTTGCTCTAAATCAATTAATTCATTTTCTTTAAATGGTAATTTTATATTTAATATTTTGTATTTTACTCATATGAGTTGTACGTTTTTTATTATTCAAATTGTAATTTCTCGAGATGATTATCGTATAAATATTATTTCAATATTTTATTTACTGCACTATTTATATCATCTTCCATTTCTATTGTTTTATCTTGTATATCTAAAAATGTCATACAATTATCCTTATTAAATCTAACTAAATCCCAATTAGCATTTTGATATGTCATCTGTTCAAATGGTAATCTAATAATTCCAGGAGTATTAAAACCTACACCAAATTCTAACAAAACTACTTTTTTATTTTGTGCTTTGTCTAAAAACTCTCCATATTGTTTATTCTGTTTATACCAATTATCATCTTGTACAAAATAAGCATCTCTTCTTAAATTTACTTCCATTTTTTCTCCACATACTGGACATATTGGAATCAATTTTTTTGGTATTTTGCAATCTTTTGTTTCTGATAACATATTTTTAACCATATCTGTTGCATTATATATTTTGTTATGACAAGCCTCACTACATTGTATATAAGCATAACTACCTTGCGTAGCAAAAATTTTATTTTTATCAAAACCTGCTTTATAGAACTGGTCATCTACATTAGTTGTAATAACAAAATATTCTTTATCTTTAACTATCTCTAAAATCTTTTTATATAAATCTGTTGCTTCCATACCTATATCGTTTATATACATGTGCTTTGCCCAATATCCCCATTTTTCTTCTTCTGTATTAAAATCATAAAAACCTGCTGTGTACATATCTGTAAAATGATACTTTTTTATATAATCTCCAAAATTACTTTCAAATCTCTTACCGGAATATTCTAATCCAGCTGATGTTGAAAGTCCTGAACCTGCTCCTATTAAAACATAATCTGCATCATTTATCAATTCTTTTATTTTTTTAATTTTGTTTGATGTTTCGTTCATAAATTTTATAATCCTCCTCTCCATAAACATTAAATACTATTTTGTCAAAATCATTTCTATGTTCTTTTAGAAAACTTGTTACTGCTAATATTGCTAATTTACAAGCCTTATCTTTTGGAAATCTAAATTCTCCTGTTGATATACAAGGAAATGCTATTGTTCTTATTCCATTTTGAATAGCCAATTCTAATGAACTTGTATAACAATTAACTAATTGTAGTTCTTCTTTTTCTGTAACATCTTCATATATAATTGGTCCGACTGTGTGAATTATATATTTTGTTGGCAAGTTATATCCTTTTGTAATAAATGCTTTACCTGTGTGAAGAAAATAGTCTTTTTCTTTCATTATTTCTTTGCATTCTAATCTTAAAGATATTCCAGCATAGGAATTTATTTGATTATCAATACACTTATGGCAAGGTATAAAACAACCTAGTCCTTGTGAGTTTGCTGCATTTACAATAGAATCAATTTGCAGTTTAGTTATATCTCCCTGCCATAAACATATTTTATCTTTATTTTCTAAATTAGATTCTTTTGTTGTAATACTAATTGGTTTTATATCTTCTATTTTTGTAATATCTTTTTTCTTTAATTCTTCTTGTAAATATTCATTTTCAATTTCCAAATACTCTTTTGAAATTGGCTTTGGCTCTCTAATATTGCATAATGAACGATATAAATTCTTTTTTTCATTTATATCTGTTGGTATTTTATCTATTTTTATTTCTTTGTTTTCTTTTAATAAATAATCAATTAAAAAATCTAATTTTTCCAAAACAATCATCTCCTATTTCTTTATAATTGCTTTTGTTGGGCATATTTCACTACAAGCTCCACATCTCAAACAATTTTCCTTTATAATCTTCGCCTTTTCTCCAAATCTAATACATTTTTGAGGACATACATTAAAACATTTTTTACAATTAATACATTTATCAGTTACAATATAATTTCCGATATTTAATTCTTCCATATTATGAGTGAAAGAAATTCTTGTTATTGCTTTTGATGTTACATCAAAGTATTCTCCAGACCATTTATAAATTTTAAATACTTCTAATATATTTCTTGTATTTTTAGGATAAGTTCCCCACATATATCTATTATTATTAAATAATGTATCTAAATATCTATGATCAACTTGTTCTACATATCCTTTTAAACTATATGCTTTGTTATACTTCTGACAAGATAAAGCAATATAATTGTTTTTTGTTATTTCATTGTAAAAGTTTTTTCCTCTTGCTGTTAGAAAAAACAAACAATTATCTTCTATATACATCATATCAATTATTCTTGATGAGGGTTTTCCCTCTTTATCTACTGTAGCTACAGAAACACTATGAATTTTTAATATATTATTTAGAAATTCTTGTTTATCCATTCTGATACCTCCATTTTTCCCTCTTTATAAATTATATAATCATTTTACCTTTTTGTGAAGTACGCACTTTAAAGTGACATAGTTTCTTTAAGGAAACTATGGTTGATTTTACTGCATTATATCACATACAAAAATAGCAGAATTGCAATGAAGTCTGCTATTTTTATATTTACAATTTTAATTTTTTAAAATTTCCCATTATCGTTTTGAGGTTCATTTGAGATTGTTTCCATTACATCCCAATGTTCTGCTATTTTTCCATCTTCTACTCTAAATAAGTCATAATATGATGTTGGTTTATCTGCAAATGTTCCTTCACTTATTGCTAATACAAAATTTCCTTGTCCGTATATATAATGTATTTTATTGTATATCATTTTTATTCCTTGTTCTGCCATAGCTTGCAATGCTGCACCTAATCCATCTAATCCATCTGCAATACTTGGATTATGTTGAATATAAGTATTTCCATTAAAATATGAAGTTAATTTATCTGGATTTTCTCCCACTAATATATCTGTTACAAAGTTTTCTGCTATTACTTTGTTTTCTTCTGTTTTATCTAAATCCTTAATTTCTGTTGTTCCATCAGTTTGTGTTCTTCCACTTTGATTTGGAGCTTGAACATTTAATAAATTATCCCAATGCTCTGCTATTTTTCCATCTTCAAATCTGAATACATCAAATGCAACTTGTTCTCCTGCTCCTGCGAAATTATAGATTGTGTGTAAGAATACAAAATTTCCATCTTCAAATGCTCTTATATTTTTTACTGTTGTTTTTACTGGTGCAGATGCTAGATACTCTACTGAACCTATAAATGCATCTCTTCCTGTTCCATAAGCTAAATTGTGTTGGATATAACCTTCTGTTAAATATTCTTTTGCTATATTTGTATCTCCTGTTGCAAAACTATTTATTAAAGCTAATGCTTTTTCTTTATTTGTCATAATATTTACCTCCCCAAATTTTTTATTAATATTTTATATTTGAAATTTAAGTAGCTACCTTCAAATTTCTTTTCTGTAATCATTTTACAAGTGGTTTTTATATTTGTAAAGTAGGCACTTTATTGTGCCTTAGTTTCCCTAAAGCCCCTTTTGTGAATTTTCTAGTATTAAAAAATTTGAAAAAATTTTAATTTTTTTATAGATGTTTGAGTTTTTTATGCTTTTACATTTATTTTTATACTATTATTTATTTTCTAGTGTTTCATTGTTTACTTTTTTTATGAGTTTTGATATAATTATAACGAATTTAATAATTGGAGGTAGCAAATATGGAAAATAATTTACCTACTTGTCCTGTTGAAATTACTTTAAGTTTAAAACCTGATAGATGGAAAGTTTTAATAGTTAGAGATTTATTAAATGGTTCTAAAAGATTTGGAGAATTAAAAGAGTCAATTACAGGAATTCCAAAAAGGACTTTAACAAATTGCTTAAGGCAGATGGAATCTGTTGGAATTGTCAATAGAAAAATATATGGTGAAGTTCCCCCTAGAGTTGAATACTCTTTAACCGAAGTAGGACAAAATATTAAGCCAATTATAGATTCAGTTACAAAATGGGGAAACGAATATAAGAAAAAACAAGAACAATAGCGACATGATTTCTATACTCTAACAATTTAATTTTCTTACATGTCGCGTTATTGTTCGTGTGCCAAATTTTACAAAGTAAAATTTGTGTGCAACTATATGTTTCAATATAGAAAATTGCATTTTCTATATTGAAACAATAATTTTATTTTATAAGGAGATGTTATTATATATGAAAAAAGAATTACCAGCTTGTCCTGTTGAAATTACAATGGGACTTATAGGAGAAAAATGGAAAGTTCTAATTGTAAGAGATTTGCTTACAGGAACTAAAAGGTTTGGAGAACTCAAAAAATCTGTAACAGGTATTACTCAAAAAGTTTTAACAAATAATTTAAGGCAAATGGAAGAATCAGGTTTAGTTAAAAGAAAAGTATATGCAGAAGTCCCTCCCAGAGTCGAATATTCACTAACTGAAACTGGTTTTAGTTTAAAACCTATTTTAGATTCTATGGTAAAATGGGGAAATGAATATAGAGAAAAGCAAAAATAGCAGAATTTCTGCTATTTTTTATAATAGAAATAGTTTTATATAACTAGCCCTACTTATTGTAATTTCTTGTCAAGATTTGTTTTTGTTTACATGCCTATAAATAAGTAAGTATATTAAAATTAATCCAGACACTCCCATTAAAGCAAAACCTATATTATCTAAATTATATCCATTCTCTCTAATGTATTTTTCTAATTCTCCTAAATCAAACTTTCCTTCTGTAATATATATTGTTTCTGTTTTTCCAAAAGAATGATATATGGTTAATTCTCCTGAATGCCACCCATTACCTAATATTATTTTTGTAACATTATCAACATTTTCTATTTCTTCATTTAATGACTTATAAACTAAATCTTTATTTTTTGAACTTACATTTATTGCAACCCCTTCTTTATTGAAAAGAGAAAATGCAAGTACAATTCCTAATATAGCAACTATTATCAATATATAATTTATCTTTTTCATAATATAAAATTTCTCCTTATAATAAATTTCAATTTTGGCTACAACTTATAAGTTGTCGTTACAATTTATCTTTATTTACACATCTATAAATAAGTAAATATATTAAAATTAAACTAGACACTCCTATTGAGGCAAAACCTACTAAATCTCTATTTTTGGAATTTATTCATCATTTATTACATCCATTTTTTATTTTTCAATAACTTCTATTGTTTTTAATTCTAATTCAGCTATTGGCACATTTAGGTTTTTATATTGTATTTTTACTTCTTTCCCTTTTTCTAAATTTCCTATTATCTTTGTATCATCTGTTATATTAGATTTTAATACAAATGGAAATTTGTATTTTTTATCAGTAATATCATATTTCACATATATTTCATTAGATGTATCATAATATTCTCCAACAGTTATTACTACTGGTCTTGTATTATTTATAGTTTCTTTTTTTAAATTATTATAATCTTTTTCTTTTAAAACAATGATTGCATTATCTTTTGTATCCAAATCATTATCTCCAATAGAATACTTTTTTAAATCTCCTGTACAAATGAGTATATCACCTTCTTGAATATAACTTGTATCATATTTTTCTGATGTATAATAATCTATACATTCTTGATTTTTATTATCAATATTTGCTCTAGTATATTCTTTCATTTCAAACCCATACTCTCCAAAATGTTGTCCATTGAATATATAAATATAGCCATTATGATTTAATTCTACTATTTCTTGAATAGTTGTATTTTCAATTATTTCTGCTATTTCTTTCTTCCTAGATATATCACTTACTATATTTCCGTTTTTATCATATATAGTAGTTGTATCATTATTATTTAAAACATTTGTAACATCTTTCTTATCATTGAAACTAATAAATACTATACCACCTATTACTAATATAATAACAATAACACAAATAATAATCTTTTTATTCATATACTTTCTCCTCCAAAATCTTCAAATTTTCTTTTTATATTTGATTATCGTAACAATTGTTAATAAAATTGATGCAATTAGTAAAAGTAGCCATATTATAAATACTGGAAAATAAAAAGCAATATATAAATATAATATAAAAGAAATTGCTTCTATTCCATAGACCATTTCAATACCTTCTAATGCTACATTTGCTCCATTTTGATAACTATATATACTTTCTTTAATAGGTATCATCATCAATAAAACTACAATAGTCCATAATATAATTGTAATAATTAAATACTTTTTTCTTGTATTCATTATTTTTATCCTCTTTACAAATTACTATTTGTTTCATTATATCATAAAAATAGAGTAATTATTAAATCAAACTCTTAACTTAAATGTTTTAGGTGCATATTTATAAGCGATAATTAATGAAATCAATGAATATATAATACAAAAAGCACTCATTAATATACCAAAGCTAAAAGTTGGTATTTTTTTACCTATAAGAATATAAGCTACAAAATAAGTTAACCATTCTACTACTTTATATGTACTATTTTTTATTTCAGTATTTATATTATATGGCTGTAACAGATAATACATAACCAAATAATGTACTGAGAAGAATACTGACATTGCAATAATAGATATAAATATAATTAAATAATTCAAATTATTGTCCGTACCACCTGTTAAAAATAATAGCAATGCTAATCCTAAACCAATAAAAGTTGCAGGTATTAAGTTCAAAAACATTAGTGTTTTTAATCTTTCTTTAAATACTCCTAATATAACTTTTGGAGTCCTATAAATTCTATATGTTAACATACTATGATCACAATTCATAAACATTGCTTGCGTCATTGTTGTTCCTCTATTTAGTAAATACATTACAAACACAAAATATGGCAAATATGTAAGCGCTAGACTATTTAAATTTTGTTTCAAATCTGGATTAAGAAATACTGCTATATATAATATTAGAAAAATACCTATAATTACCAAAGTTTGTTTTTTTATTGCCATAGTTAATATCTTATTGTGTCTTTTTACAAATAACTCGTGAAAATAAGCAAAACCTGTTTTATTACTGGTAATATCTCCATTATATTCTATTCTTTTTGCAACATTTTCTCTTATTGTTTTTGTACTACTTGCATTTTGTACTGCATACACATTTTCATTTGTTAAAAGCACTTTATATATTTTTTTATAATCTTTAAATGTTATTATTTCTCTTAGTGCAATAATTCCAAATATAACACTTACTGAAAACAAAACAAGATAAATAATTTGATTAATTACAATACCTAAATAAGGAAGTCCAAAATCTAAAAGTGCAAGTACAGCTAGAAGTATCCAAACTTTCTTTGTAGGTAAATTTTCATTATTAACAACTTTATTTTTTTTGAAGTCTGGAATAGAAAACATACCTATTACAATAATTTTTACTAAAGCAACAAATAATGGCATTAATATACAAATTAATAATGGTACATTTAGTATTAACCCAAAAATAATAGTAAATGGCATTAATCCAATTACAAGTTTTAACATAGAATAAAAATAATTTGTTAAAGCAAAAGAATTGGCATCCATTTTCATTAAAATAATTGAATAGTATTTATCTTTCGTAGGATTTAACAAATATGTATTTAATATACCACCAATTAAAGTAGAAAAAACAAAAAGATGTAAAAAGGTATCCGCTTGATTAGTCTTATAAGCAAAAGTCATAGAACCTAATACTAACCACACATAAAGCCCTTTCCATAAAAATGTACTTACAATCTCCCATAAAATACTAATTATATTACCAAATATCTTTAAGAATTTATTTTTATATAAACTACTAGGAAGTATTTTATTTATTATCGGAAGACCTTTTATAGAATATATAATACTATTAACACGATATGTATTTTTTATTTTAAAGGATGTAATAAAAGTCTTTATCATAAATTATTCCTCCTTTAAAGCTTCTATAATTTTAGCTTTAAATTTATCGTTATCTAAATTGTTTTTATCTATTTTTTCTAAAACACCTTTATTTAAAATAACTATTTCATCACATAAATCTAAAGCTAACTCCATAATATGAGTTGAAAAAATTATAATATGATCTTTCTTTATTTCTCTTAACATCTGTTTCATTTCTTCTTGCACTACTATATCCAAAGATGTTAATGGTTCATCAAATAACAAAATACTAGGATTAGCAATAATATTTACTAACATTTGCATTTTATTTTTCATACCGTGTGAGTAATCCTTTAACAATTTATCACGATCTTCTTTTTCTATTTTCATAAATTCAAAGTATTCATCAATACTCTTTTCATTTTTTATTCTATCTTTATTTATTTCTATAAAAAATTTTAAGAATTCTCTTGCTGTTAGAAATTCTGGTACATTTGGAGTAGATAAAACATATCCAATATCTTCAGCACTTATTTTTTTTATTTCCTTATCTTCTAGAAAGAAATTTCCACTATCAATTGGCAAGTCTTCATTTAAACAATTAAAGAAAGTAGTTTTTCCTGCTCCATTTCTTCCAAGTAAACCATATATTTTTCCTTTTTCAAATTCAAAATTAATATCTTTTAATACTTCTTTTTTCTCAAAGTTCTTTTTTAGATTTTTTACTACTAATTTCATAACATTCCCTTTCTACATTTAATTAAAAATACTTTTTTATAATATCATAAAATATAAAATAAATCTACAATTTGACTGGATGCACTTAAAATTTTCATTACATTCAAAAAGAGAATCACCATTTCTAATGATTCCCTAATGTAATTTGTATTACTTATTATTTTCTTCTATTGCTTTTTTACTATTTCTATAAAGTATACTAAAAACTATTGCAAATAACATTGGTATAACTACATATCCAACATTATTTAGTCTTTTAGTTATTACCATAAATGCTCCACTAAAACCTAATATTGCAAATAAAATATATAGTATTAAAAATATCTTAATTTTAATTTGTTCTTTTTTTATATTCATAACTATTGACCTCCACTACAACTTACTATTTATATTTGTTCAATAATATCATAAATGATAGTAGTTATCAATATAAGTATTCTAATTAAATTGTAATTCAAAAATAAATAGGAGAACAAGATATTGATTCTCCTATTTACTCTTACTCTATGAAATAAACATATTATTATAAATCATTTATTATATTTCGTAATTCACAGTTTCATAAGCTATATCTCCATTTTCAGTTATGCTAGGAACAGAGAAACTTATATATTTTTTGTTATTTGCAATGTCATAATAATAAATTGTTTTTACATCATCAGCTACCGTTATTGCAGTTCCTTTATAATTTGTTTGTACTTTTTGTTTGCTTTCTTGTTTAAAAGTATTTAGTTCTGCATTTGGAACATTTACTTCAAAGTTTTCAGTATTTTGTAATGCTGTAATTTGTTTTTCTTTATCTATATTATTATCATAAATTGCTTCGACAACGTTTCCATTTACTTTAACTGTATATCCAGCTTCTGTATAGAAATCTCCGATTTTTAATTGGAAGTCTATATACTTATTTTCTAAAACAGTTTCATTTGTATTAACATTTGTAGTCATTAATCCATCTGTTTCGTTTATAACATAGTCATTTATGTTAAAATCTTGTATATTATCTTGCATTATTGATATTAAATTATTAGACCTAGCATTGCTTAATGTGATTGGTTCTTCTAAGATATTTCTTTCATCTAAATCTATACTATTACTTCTATATTTCCCAATTTTCATATTAGCATTGCCATGATGAACCACATGAACTTGTTTTACTCTACTATCTAAATATATATATGAATTAGCATGGCTAACTGCATCTTGTACTCCGCCTCCAGAACCTAATTTGTCGTTATATCTTTTTCCCCAATTAGTTGCACTTCCACTATTAATACTATTTCTAAATCCAACTGCCGTATCTGCACCCCTTAAAGCTGTTTGATACGTTATACTATTTTGTGAAAAATTATTGTCTGTTCCTGCACTCATACAACTTGCATATGTAACTAAAATTGTATCAGCATCCCAATGAACGCTATTTGTTCCAATATAATTATTACTATCATTTCCAACTCTTATCCCTGAATTTGTAAAACTAATTGAAGTTAAACTTCCATGTGTTGGAAAAAATTGTACATCAGCATATAAATGACTCCATAAAGTATCTCTACTTGGATCTATATGTGAGCTTCTTCTATAACCAGCATTACTATAAGCATTCATTGCGTCATTTACATCTTGTACTGTATTTATTCCGTTTGTTGTTCCGGCAGCATATGCTAAATTATCTCTTGCATAAACCATTGTAGAAAGTCCAGTTATCATTATTATGGCAATAATTAGACCTATTGATAATAATACTTTTTTCATTTTCATATAAATTTTCCTCCTATTCTAAAAATAAACTAAAATAATCCTCCTTTCTTTATTTTTGAGAATGAGAGAGTCAGTTATATTTCAAAAACCAAGTTCCTACTTCAAAGTCCTGTCTATTATTACTATTGTATGTTATTATTTTGTATCCAATTCCTAAATATTCTTTACTTCCACCATCTCTATATGTTATTGTATTTATACAGAAGATAGGTTCTTTATGAATTGTTAGTCTGTATACATCTATTGCAAAAAAGATAAGAATAATAGTAATAATAATCAATAATGAAATTATTAATGTTTTTATTTTTTTATTTTTCATAACACCACCTCTATTCTCTATTATTTAGACGAATAGTTTTTAGTATTTTTATGGTATTTTTTTAAAATAATTAAAAAATATATGCTAGTTATAGCAAATATTAGGGTAAAGGCTAATAAAATATTATTTACTGTATTGTGTTTTTGTATTATCAAATCTATCTCCGATCTTGGCATATTTCCCTTATTTATTAAATAGCTTCCTAATGCGACAATACATAATAATAGATTACTAATAAATAATTTTAATGTATTTATTGCTTTATAATATTTCCAACTAACTGTCGCAGTCGGCATATTTAGTAAAATTCCAATTTCCTTAAATGTTAAATTTGATAATATTTTTAATGAAACAATTTCTTGTTCTTCTAGTGATAATCTTGAAATTATTTTTTCATATTTTTCATATTCTATCAAATCATCTATTTCATTGTTTTTGGTTTGTAGATTATATAAATCATCAATATTTATAGTATTTTTTTGTTTTCGTAAATAATCAATAGTAGTATTTTTGGTAATGCTATATAGCCATGAATATTCATTTTGACTTGGAATAGAATTTTTAATGTTATATATTTTTATAAAAACATTTTGTACGATGTCTTCACTATCATGCTCGTTTTTTATTATAGAAAAAGCTATTCTTTTTACTAATTTATTGTATTTTCTATAAATGTTATAGTAACACTGTTCTCTTTCTTCTTTATTTTTAGCATTTTTATATAATTCAAAAAGATAATGTATTTCTTTTTCATTTTTATTCATAAATTTAAAACCTCTTTTATTTTTCATTTCTTACAAAAGTAGTTAATATATCTCCATATATATCAAATGCTTTTTTCATATCACCATTTTTTGAACTCTGACTATAAATATGTTCTCCAATAATATTACTAAACGATTTAAGTTCTTCTTTTGAATATTCTCTGTTTTCACTTTTTATTCCTATTTCTTGTAATGCTTCTTGTTTCTTTCTTGGTAGATCTGTTCCTAAGTTCATTTTTCTGCATCTCCTTTATTGTTTTATACAAGCAGAAATATATCACAAGGAAATACTTTTTTCAACAAACAAAAAGCTAGCAGAATAAAAAATTTCTGCTAGTCCTCATCAAAATAGTAGCTTTTAAGTGTTGAAATAAATTTTAGATACATCTTTAATTCTTTTTTTGTACTCTTATCTAAAAAATTATCTATGGTTCGCCTAGTTGATAAGTGTTTATTTTTGCATTCTCCATACAAAAGATAATTTGCATCTACACCTGCAGCAGTACAAATTTTGTTCAAAGCCTTTATGCTTATTATAATTGTTCCGTTTTCTAGTTTTCCTAAATGATTTTCACTTAGGCCACACCTCTCTGCAAAAAGCAGTCTTGATTCGTGGTATAATTCTTCTCTAATTTTTCTAATTCTTATACCAATTTCTAATGGATTTAATACCATAATTAGCCTCCTTATTCCTATTATTACTATTTTATCGCCCTTTTTAAGAATATTACACTCCTTATTACTGACAAAATATATGACAAATAGGAACATTAAAACGACACAAAACAACAAAATACTGCATTTCAAAAAACACAATATTTCTCAATATGACAAAAGGGTTTTTGTAACACCAGTTTTCGACAAATTTTGCACTTTCGATTTTGTATAATTCCTGTGGGTTTATATACCTATTTAAAAGAACATAAGTTGGTTTGACAAAAGAGTATTTTATTTAAAAGTACGAATGATTATGTTTTTTATTACTAAATAGGTATAATAGGCTCATTTTTTATATATTTTTGGGAAGGAGGTTTTTTTTCAATTTGTGTTCCTTTTAGATAGGAATATCAAACCCAAATTCAAAATTTGGGAGGAACACTTATGGAAAGTGAAAACGATTACAAGGAAGAAAGGTTTGATAGTTTCCTAAATAAAACTATTATTTTATCAGCAAGAACTTACTTCAAAAAACAAATGAATATCATAGATAAAGAAAGACTTATGATAAATGATATGGAGTATTCTGCCATTTTGGATGATTTTGTTACTTTAAATTCTAGTTTTTTTAGTACAGATGATGTGGATGTATCACTACAATTAAAAAGTGCCTTAAAGTCGCTGTCTGCTATTGAGCAGGCAGTTATTTTTTTACTCTATGATGAAGAACTTTCACAAAAAGAAGCAGCAGAAATATTAGAAGTATATTCAAAAACAGTTAGTAAAATTAAAATCAGGGCAATTAACAAATTAAAGAAATATTTTAAGGAGGGTTCTGAAAATGAAAAATAAAAGTTTATATGAATTAGGAAAAATGGCGCAGTCAGGTGATGATATGGCAATGTTAGAAATTATTGAAAGAAAAAAGAAAATGCTTAAAAGGTATAGTTTTGGAGATGAAGATCGCTATCAATTTATCATTTTAAAACTAATAGAAGGAATAAAAAATTACAAATTTTAAAATTTTTTCAAAATTAGGGGAGAATTTTGCTGACTTACTCACTGTATATATAGTGAAGGGCAAATTTTAGGAAGCACTATATTAAACAAAGGACAGGTTGGACTAGCTCTTATCTGTCCTTTACCTAAATTTACGAAAGGAGAAAATATAGATTATGTTTGTCAGATGTCTATTATTAGGAATATCCCTTGTATTATTACTTTTTATATTTGATATTTTACTTCCAAAGCTAAAACTAAAATATCGTTTATATAAAGAGTTAAAAGAGAAGAAAAAAAGACAAGATGCCTTTGCTAAAAAAATGAAAGAATTAGAGATTAAATAGTTTCTCTAATAGTCTTGTCATATCTAAAAAGTGTCGACAAAAAATTAACCAATAATATTGCAAGGTGGTATTACATGGAAACACAAAAAGATAAAATACTTAACCTGTTTTATATTGAGCATTTAAAAGTAAAAGAAATCGCAGAAAAGACAAAAGTAACCTCTGCTTATATAACAAAAGTTATAAAAACAGATTCCAGATATATGGAAGAAAAGAATTTTAGAAAAGAAAAATCAAAAGAAAAAAGAAAACAAGACCAAAACAATTTCATTAAGCAAAAAAGGGAAAACAAAAGAATACAAGATAATTATGAGTTTGTTCAATCACAACATATACAAGCATCTATGGAATTATCAAAATCAAAAAAATTAACAGATGAAAATTACCGAAAATGGAATACAAGTGCTTATAAATATAACCCTTCAAAACATAGGTACGAGTTTGATGAAAGTTTAGGTCGTGCCGCAGATGTACCAAAATATATTAAGGAAAGGTAAGCAAATTCTATTTGCAAAAGGTATGAAATCATGGAAAAACATTTGTTAAAACTTATTAAACTAGCAGATGAGCTAAACGAAAAACAAGACAAGGTATTTGCAGAAATACATTACTCTGCAGATGACAGTAAGAAGTTAGAAATTTGTATTAGAACTAAAAAGGAATACAAATATGTAGAAAAAGTAGAAATGCAATTAAAACAAGGTTCTCTTATAAATTGGGAAAATGCAGTCCATTTATTTGAAATGTATGTAAATGGAGGTGCAAGTAGCAATGAATAAAAAAGAAGCAGTAGCATATGCACAAGTAGCACTTGATTATATGCAAAGTTCTAAATACAAAGGAGAAATAACCCCTGTAACATTAGGAATAGAAATGAAACAATGCTTTAAACTATATCCCAGAAATTTTATAGAAAGTATTGCAAATGCACAAGACTGGGCTAGAAAAAAACTAGATCAAGCAAAAATAGGTTGTGATGCAAATGCAGAATAATATTGAAGAAACAATGAGATTTGGTATAAGTGTTGATGAGGCAAGAAAACAGTTAGGAATAGGAAGAAATTTAATGTTAAAACTTGTAACCGTTCCAGGTTTTCCAGCAATTCGTTTTAAAAGAAAAATCATAATTAATGGTGCAAAATTACAAGAATGGTTTGATAATAACTATGGTACATATGGGAAATATTAACCCTTTTATAACATTGATTTTTATAGAAGATTTATTATATAATTGAAACAGTTTTATAATAAGTCTTTTTTGTTTATCTTAAACCATTCGGAAGGAGAAATGAAGAATGGAAAAGATAGATAGTAAAGTTGTTATAAGAAATAATAAAAATAATGGAAAAGCTGAAAAAGGGACAGTAACAGTAAGAAAAAGAGGCAACAGTTTTGAGGCAAGAATCAGATTAGAATTAAAGAAAGGAGCAGAAAAAAATCCTAGATTATCAAGGTCAGGTACAACAGAAGAAATAGCAAGGAAAAGGTTGGCACAGCTAATTATTGACACTTATATTGTAAAGCAAAATTATGAAATTGTTGAGGAAAGTGTATTTTCTGATGACTGTGAAGAAAACTTAAAAAGTTTCTCTGAATATAGAGATGCAAAAGAAGATGTGATACTGCATAAAGGGTTACATTCTTGTATAAACTTTTATGATTTTGCAGTAATGTGGTTAAATTATAAGAAAGAGTATGTAAATCCTAGTAGTGGAAAGACAATAAGTCCTAAAACTGTGGAAACATATGCGTACACACTAAAAAAACATATAAAAGAAAACTTTGCACAATATACAGTTCCAGAAATGACAAAAGAGATAGTTGAAGAATATGTTTCAAATCTTCGTAAAGTCTATCCTCGTGCTGCAAAAGATGTTTTCCTAATGATAAGGCAAATATTACAATATGCTAAAAAAAGAGATTTAATTAAAGAAATACCTGATTTTGAATTAAAATTTCCAAAGAAAAAGAGGTCAAAAAAGACTAAATTAGTGTATCTTCCAGCAGATAGACAACCAATATGGCTAGATATTTTAGAAAAAGATGGTAGAGAATTTTGCAAATTATTTGCTACTTTATTGCAAACAGGTATGAGACCAGAAGAAGGTTGCGGTTTATTACTTTCAAACATTCTATTTGATCAAGATATGATTTATGTAGGTAATGCTCATAAAGATATTACAATATATGATGAAGAATTTAATATTATTGGTCATGAATACATAGATGATGATTTAAAAACAGATGAAAGTTATAGAGAAATACCTATGAGTAGTAGATTAAAGAAAATGCTCAAAGCTATATACCAAGAAAGAAAAGAATTAAGAGAAAAAGAGCATAAAAAGTTTGATCCATCAAAAGAACACGTTTTTTTAAACACTGTTGGTACGCCATACTTACCTGAAAGACTAGACAAAAAGTTGAAATCTGTAATAAAAAAATATAATTTAGAACATATGACAGTATATGGTTTTAGACATTCTTTCGCTACTTTAATGAGCGAAAACGGTATGGATAAAGAAGTTTTAAGGGAGATAATGGGACACGCTGATTTTGAAACAACAGATTTTTATTATATTTATATCTCTGATAAGAGAAAGAAAGAAGAATTTAATAAGGCAAATGCAAAAGCAAACAAAGAAGTATTTGACAAATTATATGAGAGTACAGGTATAGATACGAATAATGTAAATACAGAAAATAAGAAAAAAGCAGGATATACAGGAAAGAAGATAATTAGGCGAAAAATAAAAGCACTTACTCCAATAAGTGCTTAAATAAAAAAACTCACAAATGCCTAATTTGGTGCGGCTAGAGGGACTTGAACCCCCAAGCTCAGACTTCGTAGGCCTGCATTCTATCCAGTTGAACTATAGCCGCGTATGTAATTATTATAAAACAATTTTCTTGAAATTTCAATTAGTATTATAATTAAAATTAAGCATTTGTGGGGGCATCATTGGGGGCAAAACAAAAAACCAACTCCCAAACTGCCCATATATCAATAGCTTTCGCTATTATTGACTGACGGTTCGTAGCCTGCCATTCTATCCAGCTAAACTACGGGTACATATAAAATATGCTTTTGGTATGAAATTTATATTAAGGGGAAATTCAGGGGAAAACTTTTGAGAGAGTTCCTTGAAGTCCCTAAATATCAATATTTATAAAACAAAGGATGTGCGTTTCGTAGCCGAGTCTCTATCCAGCTAAGCTACAGTCGCATAAAAAGGACTTTACATATTATAACTGTTTTTAAACAAATATTCAAGTACTAATTGCAAGTTTTTGAAAAATATTGAAAAAAGTACTTGAAAAATTCATATCGATATGATATATTATATAAGTCATTAAAATTATATCGAGGTGTAGCGCAGTTGGTAGCGCGCGTGGTTTGGGACCATGAGGTCGCAGGTTCGATCCCTGTCACCTCGACCAGAAAATGGCTATTTTTCAGTAAAATTCATAAGAATTTATGAAAAGCCAAAAGAATGTAAATGTACTATTTTCTAAGGATTTTAGAGAATAGTATTTTTTTATTTAATTCTAAAAAATGTTTAAAAATTCTCTAAAATTTGAATATTTTGTTCAGAAAAATGTTCCGCAAAATTTTTTTATAGCTTAAAAATTGTTCCGCAAATTTCCGCAAAACAAAATTTATTGATATTTAAATACTTTCAGTGTTATTCAAGAAAAAACTGAAAGGAGAATTATTGCTATGGATTTTATACCTTACAAAGCTAACGAATATCTTGAAAATGTTTTCTATCAAATTCCAAAAGAGTTATTTGTAAATCCATATTATAAAGATTTAAGTTCAGATAGTAAATTACTATATGGCTTATTACTTGATAGATTATCTATTTCGATAAAGAATGAATGGATTGACGAAGAAGGAAATATATTTTTGATATTTTCAAGAAAAGAAGCAGAAGAAAAATTAAACTTGTCAGATAAAACAGTTACAAAAGCATTTAAACAATTAGCAGATGTCAAACTAATATATGAAAAAAGGCAAGGATTTAGAAGAAATAATATTATATATGTTGGAAAAATCAATCATATATCAAATACAACAATTATGAGTCGTAAGGTTTACGATTCAAGAAACGGAAAATCTACGAATCAAGAGTCGGAGAATTTACGATGTAGTTATAATAAATATAATAAAAATAATTATAGTAATATGAGTGGCAAGAAAAATTCATATTCAAATTATGAACAAAGAAGTTATTTACCTGAAGAATTAGATAAATTATATTGTAATGTTTAAAAATTAGAAAAAGGAGAATAGAAGTTATGAAGAATATTGAATTAAAAAAAGATTTATAGATGAAAGAACTGGAATTGAATATGTAAGAAAAGGCGATTATTACTACCCAAATTTAGTCGATTCAGCAAGTGTAAAGTCACATGAACTTGGTAAATATGGAAAGTTAAGATTAAAGTATTTGCTAGAGCATAAGAAAGCAGAATATACTTGTTTATGGATGGAAAATAAATTGAGAAGCCATTTATTAGAAATAGATAAAACAGCAAATAAAAGATTTGAATTGTTAATGAAACAATTTAAAGAACAAGAAAATATTACCGAAGAACTAAAAGCAAATAGTCAATTAGAGTGGGTTTGCAAGATGAACTCTATTAAAAACCGAGTAGAAGAAATTATATTTAAAGAATTAATTTATGTGTAGATTATTTCTTTTTAGGTACAATAGAAAACTATTTTTATTTACAAAACTTGAACTTAATAAAAGAAAATTAATCTACTAATTAACAACAAAAAACAAATTTTTTAGAAGAGATTTTAACCAAAATTTCTTCTTTTTTTGTATCTTTTTTAAGACACAAATAGTTGAAAATACACAAAATTCACTAATTAGAATATTAAAAGCAAGCGACGCATTTATACTCCCGTATAAATACACTATCAAAATTTCACATTTGAAATTTTAAATGGGGACATTCATCCCCAAACCCCTATATAAAAATTTGAAAGGAGCAAATAAAATTATGAGAGAAAGAACTATAAAACAACAATTATATTTAAATGCACAAGAGAAAAATTTATTAAAAGAAAAGTCTAAAAAAGCAAGCATGAATGAATCCGAATTTTTAAGAAGTTGTATCAAAGGTTACAAAATAAAAGAACAACCCACAAAAGAAATTAGAGAATTTACAAGAGATATTTCTGGCATAGCAAATAATATAAACCAAATTGCAAGAGCAGTAAATACTACCAGATATATTAGAGATGAAGATTTAGAGTATATAAAGAAAACTATTACACAGTTTATTTTAGAATTTCAAAAGAAAGTATATTCAAGAGAATAGCAAAAGGAGGCTTACTATATGGCAGTTATAAAAATTAAAACAATAAAAAGTAATCTACAAGCAGTTATAAATTATGGTAAAAATGGAGACAAAACTGATAACGGCATTTTAGTTTCAAGTATAAATTGCTCAGTAGAAACTGCTTATGAAGAAATGGCACTTATTAAAAAATTCTTTCATAAAGAAAATAAAACATTAGGCTATCATATAATTCAATCGTTTAAAGGGAACGAAATAATCCCAGAAAAAGCAAATCAAATTGGAAAAGAACTAGCTGAAGAACTATGGGGAGATAAATATCAAGTTGTTATTTGTACTCACATTAATAAAGATAATGTTCATAACCACATAATACTAAATTCAGTTTCTTTTGTAGATGGAATAAAATATCATAATAGTAATGAAGAAATTGCATTAATGAAAGATACTTCAGATAGATTATGCTATAAATATGGATTATCTATTGTTGAAACTCGGGAAAGCCAAACAAGAAAAGGTCTACAGAGATAAGAGAATTGATAATTTTAACCGTAGCAACGAAAAAATGCAAAAGATAAGAAATGATATTGATGAAACAATAAAATGCTCTAAAAAGTATTCTGATTTCAAATTAATCCTAAAGGCAAAAGGTTATGAAATATATGATAATGGAAAATACTTCACAGTAAAATCTCCTTATTTTGCAAGAAATGTAAGATTAAGTAGAGCATTTGGAGATGATTATTCTTTAAGTAGCATTAAAGAAAGAATTTACTATAAGAATAAAGAAACATTGCCTATTGCTAACTATAATAAGAAATATTATAAAAAAGTTTATACTGGTCCAAGAATAAATAGTTATTTGCTAAAAACAAGTTCTTTTTATAGGTTATATGTGCATTATTTATATAAGTTTGGCAAACTACCTACTAAAAACGAATATAAAGAATTAACACCTATGTATTTTAAGCAAAAGAAAGAAAATACTAGAATATTTGAAGAACTAAACTTTTTAGTTATGAATAATTTTACATCTATACAAGATATAAAAAATTATCAAACTTCTTGTCAAAACAAACTTCCAAAGCTCAAGAGTTATAGAGAAAACTTATGGCGAAAATATAATAAAACTACTGATAATGCTAAAAAAGAAGAATTTAAACAAGAAATTGAGAAACTCTCTGAAAATATAAAAATAATCCATAATTATTGCAATATATGTGGAAGATGTGTTGTAAGATTAGAAAAATTTAGAGAAAAATATATTGAACAAGAGAAAATCAAACAACTAGCTCAAGGGCTTATAAAGGAAGATAAGAAGAAAAAGGCTAAAAGCAGATGAAATTTTACCTACTCTAATAATAGAGTAGGTAAAATAAAATTAAGTCTCTTTATTTACTATCATATCTATTTGTCCATCTTTTAAATATATGATCTTATCTGAACTTTCTATTGTAGATTTTCTATGTGCAATTATAATTACTGTACTTGTCCCAGAAATTTTATCTATTATATTTTGTATCATTTTTTCTGTCTTTAAATCCATATTAGAAGTAGGCTCATCAAATATGTAAAAATTAGCTTTATGCAGAATTGCTCTTATAAAAGCAATGATTTGAAGTTCGCCATAGGACATTTTTGTTAATTTTATTTGTGTATCTAATCCACTTGTCATCTTTTCAAATATACTTTCTACTCCTATATCATGTACCAAATTATTTATTTGTTCATCTGTAATATTATTATTTCCTAGAGTAATATTATTTCTTATTGTATCAGTAAATATATATGGATTTTGAGATATATATGAAATATTATCTCTTAAACATTTGGTAGATATTGTTGATATATCATGACCACCAATTAAAATTCTACCAGTTTCAATATCATATAATTTCATTAGTACATTTGTAAGTGTTGTTTTTCCTACTCCTGTTCTACCTGCAATTGTTACTTTACTTCCTTTTTTTATAGTAAAAGACATATTTTTTAATATCATTTCTTTATCATATCTCATTGAAACATTTTGAAATTCAATTTCTCCGATTTAGATTTTCTATGTAATCTCCAACTTCAATATGTTCTTCCTCTGATTCCTTTAACAAAACTTTTATTCTTTTATATGAATTTATACATGTTTGCATTTCTTCTAATTGATTACAAATTTCTTCAAGAGGACTTTTACATTCTTTGGTGTAATATAATACTAAGTAAATACTTCCTAGTGATATACTTACATCAATATTTAAAGCATAATATATAATAGCATAAATTCCTATTGCTTGAATCATCGTTATAAACCAATATGGGAAATGATGTATAAATATATATTTTTTTCTAATATTTAATTCCGAATAAAATAAATCATTTGCTTTATCTATATTTTTATTTTGTAATTTGAAAAGGTAAGTCAATTTACTTTTATTATATAATTCTGAAAATTCCTTATGTTCTTTATCTCTCTTCTTCAAAATTTCATTATCCAATCGACCTAAAATCTTTGTAAATTTATATACTACAAAACAAATAAGTAATACAGTAATTCCGCCAATAATTGCTAAATGTATATTAGCAACAAACATCATTATTATCATAAATGCTATATATATAATGTTACTTAAAATATCATATAAAAATCCAAAAAACAAATCAAACAAGTTGTCAACATCAGAGGTTAATCTTGTATATAATTCAGAAGAATTATACTTATTAAAAGTTTTCATTTTAAAATTTAGTATTTTATCAAAAAGCGTTTTTCTAATATCTCGTAAGATTTTACAAATTGTTGTATTAATTAATCTATCTCTTATATATTTAAAAATAACTCTACTAAAATGGATAGATACATATATACAGATGAAAATCATTATTGTACTTTCTATTCCATTTTGCGTCCAATCGATATCTACCACTTGTTTTACAATATAAGGTGGAAGTGCCCACAAAAAATCACATAATAGTAGTAATATCATTATAATCAATATTGATTTAGTATATTGATTTATAATCTTTCTCATTCTTGAACACCTACTTTCTCATAGGCATTTAACTCATTATATAGCTCACTTTTTTCAAGCATTTCTTCATGTGTACCACTATCACAAATTTTACCATCTATCATCAGAAATACTTTATCCATTTTTTCCATCATACTTATTTTGTTTGAAATAATGATAAGTATATTAGAGCCAACTTGTTTTTCAATTTCTTCTAATACTCTCTTTTCTGTTTCGATATCTAATGCAGATAATGTGTCATCAAAAATATTTATATTTCTAACATTTAATAAGTTCCTAGCAATTTGTATTCTTTGTTTTTGACCTCCAGATATTTTAATTCCATTTTCCCCAATTCTTGTGTCAAATCCATCTTGCATTGTTTTTATATCTTCAAAGATATTTGCTTTTTTACTTATTTCTTCTATTTCATTACTCGTTGCATCATCTATAATATCAATATTATTTTTTATTGTATCATCTGTTATAATATTTTTTTGCATACTATATGCTACATTTTCAAATATACTTTCTCTTGAATATTCGTTTATATCAACACCATTAATAAACACTTTATTTTTAGGCACTTCATAGAAACCTGCTAAAATATTCATAAGTGTTGTTTTTCCACTTCCAACTTTGCCAACTATTCCTATCTTATCTCCTTTATTAATTGTCATATTTATATTGTTTATTGCTAAATTCCCATTTTCTTCATAACTATAACTAAGATTTTTAATTTCTATTTTATCTATTTCATTTAATTTTTTTCCTTCTTTTTTGTAAGTATCTAATCCAAAAAAGTAATTAAATCTTCTGCTTGCTATTTTAAAGTTAGATATTCCTGTAAGTAAGGGTTCTATTGAATTTACTATCTCTGATATAGCAATTGTAATGCAAGAAATATATGCTGTAAGTTCTCCAACTGTTAGTAATCCTTTATTTATTAAAACTAAACCAACTGAAAATCCAATTGAGTAGCAGGTAGCATATAAAATGTATGCTACTAAATCCATTTTATAAATTATTGCTCCAACTTTAACATCTGATTCATAGGTTTCTTTATTCACTTCATCAAACTTATTTCTTTGATTTTCTTGTTCATTATACAATTTTATCAAGTTAAATCCAGAGGTATTTTGTTCTATATTCTTAGATAACTTTAGATAAACCTTTCTTTCATTTTCCAATGCTTCACCTTGCTCTTTATAAAGTTTATATAAAAAGTATATTGCAATTGGAAAAACTGGTAAAATTGTTAGCATTAAAACTATATTAAAATCTTTTCCTATAACAATTAGCCCTATAATAGGTGCAACAATTAGTCTAGCAACATTAAAAAAGGCATTTCCAAAAAACTTTCTTATAGACAATATTTCTTTAGATAAATATGCAAGGAATACACCCTTATCTTCTTTATCGTAATATTCTGGTTTAACAGATTGTAAATGTTCTATTACTTTAGATCTCAAATAGGTATCTGATATTCTTGCTCTAGTAAAGAATAAAGTTCTATATATTATTCTAGGTATAATCATAATTAGTGAATACAATATTAAATTATATACTTCTTTCATAATAATTTCTTTACTTGCATTTCCACTAAGTAATAAATCTAATATATTTCCAATTATACTAGGGATTTTATAAAGTATATATATAACTATTGCATGAAATACCATACCTATTGTATATATAGGAAAAGTTCTTTTTAATTCATCTATAAATATTTTACTATGTTTATTTTTCACTTTTTACTCCTTTTATTATTTAAACATACTCATATAAATTCTTTAAATAATTTCTAATTTTTAACAAAAATCAAGATATTTATTGACATTTTCTAAAGTTAAAGATACAATACAAATAATGGAAATGGCTCTATTAATGTGTTTTAACGGTTACGATTTATTCGTGGTCTAGGATTAATGGAGCGTAACTTTATATAAATGTAATTTATACAGTTATATTAAATTCAGACATATATGTAAGAATATTATTGGTCACTTCTTCAATAGGTAATTCAAGCCAATTATTTCTAATTGAATCAAAATTATTTTTAAAATCTTTCCTGTCAAAAATCTTTTTTAATCTTTGATAAATATCTTCCATACTTTTTTCAAACATAGTATTATCATCAAATATATATTTTTTAAAATAGCTATTTAACTTATCTCTATTCATATTACAATTATTTATTAAATAGTAAAAATCTAAAATATCTTTATATCTTGAAGATACATATCCCAGCTTTAGTAATGATTTCATTTTTTCTGTGAAAATTTGCTCTTTAGAATTTATAAGTAGATTTACACTTTCATTAAATACATCTAAATTAAAACAATATTCTTCTTGTTCAATTTCAAAATCTTTATGCACTCCAATATCAATTTTTGTATTAATTTCATATCCAGTTTTATCTTTTATTTTTATCATAACTCTTTTGCCAGAATAGTCTTGATGTTTTAACTCTGTTATTCTTCCAACAATAGTAATTTTAATATCATTCTTATCACTTAATTTATCAATAAATTGTTTAATAGATTTATCATCTAAGGAATATTTTATAAAATCTAAATCTAAATCACGAGTAGCACGGCGTAAATCATTTGAAATACTATGCATTACAACTCCACCTTTTATTGTAACATTTTCATTAAACTTATTTTCTGAAATTTTTAATAATATTATATCTTGTGCTACTTTTGCTGCTGCATCAATATCGTTATATCCCATTTTTTCATATTTTTGTATTAAGTCATATAAATCCATTAAAAAACCTCCTTTTGAATAGTATCAAGTATGTGTTCTGCTAAAGAATAATTTTCTAAATACTGCTCTATTTTCCAGATTTGCAACTCTTCAACATTCATCCTATAATTTATTATAATCTCTTTATAATAATCATAAGGAATATTACTTTTATTTTTTATTAGTTCTATAAGCATTTTTTCTTTATTATAAATATTGATAGATACTCCTTCATAAACTAAAGTTTCTTTTCCTAATTCAAATAAATTATCATTTACTAAAATTTGTTTTATTCTACTATTGTTTATTCTTACAGCATTTCTTTTTGTAGCTAAATATGTTTTATCTGGTATTACATCTGTTAGATTATGATAATAATAAGCAGACTGTCCTGTAATTATTGCCTGTGGGTATTTTTTTACAATTACTTCTAAATAATGAACATTTTTTCTATCTGCATAAATTCCTTTTTCAATTTTGAAAATTTTTTGTTCTTTAACTGCTTTTTCAATTTGATAATTTGATTTATATGTATTTAGTAATTCTTTATGAGTATATAACATTTTCCATCACCTATTTAAATTTTAAACTAAATGCACACATTAGTCAATAGTAATGCGTGCATTTAGTTTAATTTTTTCTATTACTTTATTGCTCGTTTAACCATTTCATATATTCTTCTTGTGTTAATTTGCCATTACTAATTTTTTCTTTTAACTCTGCATTTTTCTTTTTAAATTCAATAAAGTCTTTTTCATATTCATCATTCATAGGATTTCTTCTTGTTCTTAATAGTAATTTTTGATAAACATTTCTATATACTTTTAAATCATTATTTTCTTCCATTAATTTCTGTTTTACTTTAAAAGGACCAATTTCTTTACATGTTTTTCCATTTTCAAAAATATTACTACAATATAATTCATCAGATCTATTTTCTGGAACGAAGAATTTTCCACAATTCTTACATTTCTTTATTTCAATATTTTCTATTGTTGTTAATTCTAATAATTCTATAACGAATGTAGGAATAATATTTTTGCACAAATAGTTATATGGTAATAAATTTTCAGTTTTTACAACTTTCGCGATTTCTTGAGCATCTTCTTCCTTTGTAATTGAAAACTTTGTAAAATCTCCAAAATTGTTAAGGCTTAATTTTATTTTATCTTCTTTATATATCTCAAATATTTGAGCTCTTTGTTCTCTTTCTCTTAATATGTATAATCTTTGTGCAGGAGATATATTGTTTAATTCTTCTAATTCATTTAGGTTATATATGTATTCTATATCTTTTATGAAAGCCTTTTGAATTTTAGATAACTTTTTAGAGGTTTTATTTATAAGTTTATTAATTAAGTCATCATAATCGGAATCTTTATAAAATTTATAAATAGGTACATTTCCTAATTCTGCAATAGTACAAGGACTATATTGTTCAATAAACTTTTTCATATCCTCATAAGAAGAAAAATCTGTATTTATAAAATCACAAAGTTGAACTCCTAACTTCAATTCTTCGTGTTTATTGTAAAATTCATATCCTTTATGTTTCTGATTATATCTAAATGATGTATATCTAATTAATTTAAGTTTTGATATTTTATCTATGTAAAATTGGTTATCTGTAAATATTTCTAAATTCTCCATTAACAATTCTCCTAACTTTTGTTATGTTTTCATAAATATTTTATCACTAACTATTGACATTTGCAATACCTCATGTTATAATTTTTGTTAGTATTCGATATTGTGATTACTGAAACTATACAGAAGTACATTGAAAATTGAATATTTCCGTTGTTAGACAGTAGCAGAAATGCTCTCCTACATAGTCACAACTTGAGTGGTTTAAAAGTATCATCGCACGTAATGAGTGTAGCTAGTCTTGATAGGGTAGTGGTGAAATTCCAGAGGTTTGATTTTAGTATCAACGACTAACAAAAGCCCATGTAACTTAGGGTATTAGAAAAAATATAAATTACGAAATTTACAAAAGAGAGGAGAGGTTGTATATGGAAACTAATATTCAAACATTCTGTAATTTTCTTACAACATCAGATGTAATGAAGATATTAGGAATAGGAAACAAAACTTGTTTAGAGTTATTTCATAGAAAAGATTTTCCATGTGTGAAAGTTGGAAGAGCTTTTAAAATTTCTGAAGAAAATTTTAGAGAATACTTTAAAACAAGAAGAGTGTATGATGAAAACTAAAGATAAAAAAAGAAGATTTAAATAAGCCGATTTAAACCTTCAACAAAATACTATGTATTTAAAAACTGAAAGAAAAACTATTGCTATAGTTCTCCCTAACTGATATAATTATACCATAAAATCCGAATATAGCAATAGTTTTCCTTAAATTTAATCAAAAGGAGTGAAACAATATTATGGAATTTAAGGGAATAACTGTAGGTACTTACATTTCAAGAAAAGCAAAAGACAAGAAAGAGAAAGATGTGTGTGCCAATTGCGAAATTAACAAAAAAATACAAAACAAGAACATTGAAAAAGAAAAACAATATGAATTATGCAAAGGTTGTGAAAAATGCTATGTTTCAAAAACTTGTAAAGCAATTTTAACCGTAGGTCGAGATCAAACAATAGGAAAAACTATAAGAAAATCATTTGTTGCAGATACTGAAGAACTTGCTTTAAGTGATGCTTTACAATATAAGTTAGACTTGAATAAAAATGGTGGACCAAGAATAATTACAAAAAGCAATAAGACATTTGTTGATTTAGTACAACCACTTATTGATGAACAATACAAATTAAATAAAATAATCCAATCAACACATAAAAGAAAGTCAGACACTTTGAAGCAAATAGCAAAAGAACCATTTGCAAATAAGCCAATTGCAAAAGTTACAAGAGAAGATATTGTAAATTATTTATCTAAAATATCAAAATATTCAGAATCTACTATTAAACAAAATTATGAATTATTATGTATGGGTTTTGGAGAGGCAGAATATCAAAAAATAATTGAAGAAAACTTTATGGCAGGTTATAAGAGAATAAATAAGCCTAAAAGTGAGTATGTATCAAAAGAAAGAAAAGCCTTAACAATTCAAGAAGAAAAAATATTGGTTGATTATCTCAATTCAGTAAGTTATGAAAAATGTCCTAATAAATATCTATTTTTGTTATTATTAACGACAGGTATGAGAATAGGAGAAGTTCTAACTTTAGACTACGAAAAAGATATTGATTTAGAGCAAAATACAATTAATATTAGACGAACCCAAACAAAAGATTTAAACGGAAAAATAATAATAGGAGAAACAACAAAAACAGATTGTAGTAGAAGAACTTTAAGAATAAATGATATAAGTAGGAAGATAATAGAAAAAACTCTTGAATACAAAGTGAAAAATAAAGAACATTTATTATTTTGCCAGAGTAATGGAAAAATGCATCTTGAAAACTCGATAAATAGTTGTTTAAAAAGAATAGCAATAAAATTAAATATTGGAGTTTATGAAGCTGTAAATAAAAAAGGCAAAATAGAGAAAAAGACGGATGTTCATACACATATGTTAAGAGGAACTTTTGCGACAAGATGTGCAGAGGCAAAAATTGCTCCAGTTGTATTAAAACAAATATTAGGTCATGAAGAGATAGAAACAACAATGAAATATTATATTGATGTAGATACTGAATTTATTGAAAAAGAAACTGATAATGCAATACAATATTTAGTAGATAAAAATATATTTGGAGTTGTGTTGCCAGAAACACAAGTAGCTTAAAAAACTAAATAAAAGTTATTGGAACTTTGCAGAATTTTAGGAAATTAATTAACTAAAATTTCCGCAAAATTGTTCCGCAATATTAAAAATAAACTACTGCAAAGTGCTAAATATCAAAGAAAATAGTACGGGATGATAGCAACTCACCTCGACCATTTTTTTATATTTTTTAGAGAACTTACAAAAACTCTAAAATCGTGAATTAGTATTAATCAATAGGTTTTGATTGATACTATTTTTTTATGCAGTTTTATAAAATTCTGTTAAAACTGATAAAAAAGTTCTAGAATTAAAGTTCTAGAATTTTTAGGTCAAAAAATTTTGGTTCTAGAAAAGTTCTAGAAAACTTCAAAAGTTCTTTCATCAACAAATTAAGCTATTTGTAGCTTTAAGAAAGGATGAAAGTATGAACGAAATAGACTATTATAAAATTAATGAAGTTTTAAATCATAAGTATTATCAAATTCCACAAGAATTATTTGAAAATTCATTATATAAAGAAACCCTAGATTTATCAGCTAAATTCTTGTATGGATTTATTCTTGATAGAATATCTCTTTCAGCAAAACATCATTGGTACGATAAAAATGGAAATATATATTTAATATTTACACGAGATGAAGCTGGAGACAAATTAAATTTATCTCCTAAAACAATAACAAAAGCATTTAGGCAACTGATAGAAACTGATTTAATATACGAGAAAAGGCAAGGTTTTGGAAAACCAAATTTAATATTTGTAGGTAAGATTAAACACGAAGATAAAAACAATTTTACAGACACGCAAAATTTACCATTCAAGAATAGTAAAACTTACACTTCTGTAGTTGTAGAAAATACTTCTCTTGATACGGAAATTTTACCACCAATCAATACTAATAATATCAATACTGATATTACCAATACTAATTCTATCAATCCTAATAGTAAAGAATATTCTTTAAATAATATAAAAGAAAAATGTAAATTAAATGAATTCGAAAAAGATGAAATATCTATTTTAGAAAATGTAATTGATACCTTGTATTATTCAGATAATTTAAAAGTGGGTGCTTGTGTAATTACTAATTCAAAGATACTGTCAAAACTTGAATTAATTACAAAAGAAAACTTACTACAATTACTTGATATATTAAAAAATACAAATGGAATTAAAAATGTAACCAATTATTTAATGATTTGCTTATACAATAATTTAGGAAATGCACATTTACAAGAAAAATATAAAAGAACGACTTCAGATAGTAAAAGAAATTTACCGGATGAACTTCTCAATAAACTCTACGCAAATTACTCTATAGACAATGCCCTAAATTCTCCATAGAAAATGCTCTGATATGAAGTTGCACGGACTACTCTAAAATGCAACTTCAGTTAATAAAATAGCTTGACTATTTTATTAAGCCTAAAAAATACTTTAGTTATTTTTTAGGAAAGGGTGCAGGAACTCCTGCCACACAGATAAGTTTTGTATAAAACTTGTCTAGTGTGTTAGACAAGTAAACTTATTTTAGCAAGAAAGGCTTTGTAAGAATATGAGTTATGCTATCGTAAGAAATGAAAAATTAACGAGAAGTCAAGCACAAGGTAGATGTGTTCATAATGATAGAAAAGCAAAAAATCATTCAAATAAAGAAATAGATATAAGCAAAACACACCTAAATTATTATTTAAAGAAAAATGAATTAAATTATATAAAGGAATTTGACAGACTAAAAGAAGAAAACAATTTAAAAGGTCAAATACGAAGTAATAGCATTATAATTTGTGAAATGATATTCACATCTGATAAAGAATTCTTTGAAAAAATTGGATTAGAAGAAACAAAAAGATACTTTGAAGAAAGTTATAAATTTATATCTAATTATAAAAATCTTGGAGAGAAAAATATAATATCTGCTGTAATTCATCTAGACGAAGGAACTCCACATATGCATTTAGCATATATACCAGTAATTCATACAAGAGATAAACAGGGAAATCCAATAGATAAAATTTGTGCAAGAGATTTTTGGCAAGGAAGAGATAGTTATCGAAAATTACAAAATGCATACTTTGAATATGTAACTTCAAAAGGATTTGAATTAGAAAGAGGTTTACCTGCTGAAGAAACAGGAAGAAAACATGAAAAAATACAAGATTTTAAACAGTTAACTAATTTTGAAAACACTAAAAAGGTATTAAAAAATATAACACTTGAATTGCCTAAAACACCAGATATAAATGATATTAAATTAATAAAGCTTAATAAAGAAAAGGTTATAAAAGAGATAATAAAACCACAAGAAGATTTTATAAAAGAATTGCATAAAGAAAATATATCTTTGTATAAGGAATTATCAAAACAAGTAAATGTAGTTAATGAAGCAACCAAATATGTTAAAGAAAGAAATTCTATATTAAATGAAAATTATAACTTAAATTTAAAACTTAAGGAATTAAAAAGAGAGAATAATATTAAGCTTGATAATATGGAATATTCATACGAAAGAAAAATCAATAAATTAGAAAAAGAAATTAACTTTTTAGAGAAAGTTGTTGATAGATTTAAAACAACTGTAAGCAAATTTATACACTGGATATGTGATAAGTTCTCTGTTTCGTCTGAGGATATGCTTATAAGGGATTTTGAGAAAGCAACACATAGTAACTTCAATATAGAAAAACAAATTAAATATGAGCAAAATAAACACAAAGAATATGAATTAGAATTGTAAAAGGAGATTGATATTTATGAATAATAGAGAAGATATATTAGACTTTATATTTGATGCAAGAAGTGAAGAACTTGCAAAATTGACAAAAGAAGATAGAGAAATTTTAGATTCTCCAGAAGTTGATATAAATAAAGACTTTGTTGATTTTTTAGACTCAATAAGTGAATTGCCTAAAGAACTTCAAGATACAATAATAGAAAAAGTTAATACTTGTTGTGATACTGTAGATTTAATTCATGCATATTACTATAAGAAATATTATAAACTTGTATTTAGTGAGTGTTTGAGATTAATATTAGATTGTATAAATCTTTAATTCACAATTGTGTAATATGGATTGACTTTTTATGTAAATTATGGTATTATTACCATGTTAAAGGAGTGAATACTATGTTAAATTTCGAACAATTTAAAGAATTATTACCCAAAAAATTACAATGTAAAAAAATATCTACAACTGAAGAATTAACAGGATATAAAAGTACTACATTTTATGCTTTTGATGAAAAAAATCAAATTTATACAATCTCAAGAGATAAAACTGGAAATCTTCATGTATTAGAAAGAGATTTTGAACAAGAAAAAAAAGCTAAATATAAAGCACTTATGAGTTTAGATCAAGATATGACATTATCTACTGACCCTACTTTATCTACTTCTAAACAAACTGTAAGCACTGTAGAAACTCCAATTTCTACAAGAGAAATTATCCTTACTCCATCACAAGACAAAAGGAAAAAGGATTATACATCTATAGTAATCAAACAAGGTACAAAAACATATTCTATTGTTAATAATAATGGTAATGTTCAATTATTAGAAGATGAAAATGTTTTACAAACTGATTCTAACGACGAAACAGAAATTGTAAGTATTTTAAGTAAGCCTTTTGAAATATCTTTAATTGATAGAATAAAAATGAATAACCTTCCTGTAGATAACGGTATGGGTAGAGTTGAGCATATAGCCAGCACTTTTCCAAAAACAGCTTTTGTTGCTATTACTCCTGAACGTATGAAAGAATGGGATGAAGCTGAAAAATAATATAAGTTAACAAAAACGCCAATTAAATGGCGTTTTTAATTTTCTAAATATTTTATATACAATAATAGTATTTTTTCTTTTTCATTTACTTCATATATTGATAGAAATACTTTATTATCAATATCTTCTTTAATATATTTTTTACCAAAGTCTTCTTGATAAACATTTGAAATTAAATCTTTATCCAAATTACAATTATTTATATGATAATCAAATTTATCATAATCATAGTAATTCCATAACACAATATTGTCTTTATAATATAACAGAGCTATACTTTCATAACTGACATCAACATATTTGCATAATAAAGATGTTAGAGAAACATTATATAAATTAGATAACTTTATAATTTTTTCAGTTTCATTTGGCATTATATTCTCTAGATATTTTTTTATAAATACGTCTGGCATTAATAATTGAGCTGCAAAAGCATTAGCTTCTTTCTCTTTTTCGTTATATTTATTTTTAGCAATATAATCTGTATTCTTAAATTTAGTTAAAACCTTGCAATCATGACCCGGTAATAAATAATGAGCCAATTCATGTGCTATTGTAAATCTTTCTTTTATAGTATTTTTATATGTATCTTTTAATACAATAATTTTTAATCCTTTTTTTAATATAAAATAGCCATCAGCTTCTTTTAACGGTTTATATTTTATTTTAATATTAAGATATTCACATATTTTATAAAGATCAATAGGAGGATTAAGATGTAACATGTCAATTAATTCATTTACTATTCCAATTTCTAATCCCATATTCTATTCTTCCTCATCAATACACTCTTGTAATAAATTTAATTCTTCATCTGTTATTTCTTCTTTTAGATTTCTAGCTGCCATTTGTAAATCATCATCATTATCATTAATTATAGAGTCAATATCCTTTTTCATAAATCTCCATTCTTTTCCTATTTTTACAGGTTTTAATCTTTTATCTTTAATCATATTATAAATTGTTTGATTAGACACACTTAATAAACTAGCAACTTCTGATACATTTAAAAAATCAGGTCTTTCATAATCTTTGTAGTCCGAAAAAGATTTGCATAGTTGCCTCATTAACTTCAAATCCTTAGCATTATATATTATTTCTCCACACTTTTCACAAATATGCGCTCTAACACCCTTTAAAATTATTGTATAATCTCCATTCCTAAGCTCTAGTTCCTTTTCCTTTTCTATTAAATCACCATTACAATTATAACATTTCATTTTTTTCACCATCCTTATAAACTGTTACTACTACTGGCATATTTTCACTTGTTAATGCTATAATAGCATTTTTCCCTTCATTTGAAAACATATACCTATGGCTTTCTCCTTTACTTTTATCAAAATTTGCAAAAGAAAAAGTACCTTTGATTACGATATTTTCTATATCTTCTTCTTCTATTTTTCGTTCTTCCATTCGTTGTATAGCATGATTACTTACTTGATACATCTCATTTTTCACCATACTAACAATAAAATTGCAGTCATCATTTAGTACAGACATTGCTTCACCTCGTTATATAGTTATTATAATTTATTATAAGATATTATAAAATGTTATAAAATTATTGTCAATACAAAATAAAAAATAATAGGATTTTTTTATTCCTATTATTTTTTATTTGTTTTTATTATTCTATTATTTTCCAACTCCCCTTTTTAGTAGATCCAACTCTTTCAATAACCCCATTATCTTTTAGTATTTTAATATTATAAGATATTCCATCTCTAGTAATTCCAAGTTTTTTTGACATTTCTACTTGAGTAATAATAGGATTTTGCTTTATTAATTTTAATATTTTTTCTTGTGTAGTTTCTTGTGCAGTTTCTTGTGTAGCAGATTCTAATAAATTACTTACAGTTTCATCTATCATCTTTAGCATAAACTCTATAAAATCGTTTGAATTACCTGCATTATTGCAATTATATATAGCTTTATAATAATCTTCTTGATATTTCTTTATTAAACTTTCTATTGGTATATATTCAAATACTTTTTCCCATTTTGAAAGTATTGCAGTTTGCCATAATCTTGCCATTCTTCCATTTCCATCTCCAAATGGATGTATAAATACAAATTCATAATGGAATACTGAAGAAAGTATTAATGGATGGACTCTATCTTTAGCTTCGTTTAACCAGTTAAATAATTGTTCCATTAATGTATCTACCATTTTAGCAGGTGGACACATAAATATTAAGTCATCTCCATCATAAACACCTTCGCCATGCGTTCTAAATCTTCCACTTTCTTCTTCAACCAAAAAAGTCATAATACCATGAATTTTTTTAATATCTTCTATTGAATAAGGATTAATATTTTCTAATTCTTCGTATGCTTTATATGCATTTTTAACTTCTTGAATATCTCTCTGCTCTCCAATAACAGGTTTTCCATCTATAACATCTTTAACTTGATTTAAAGATAACGCATTGTTTTCTATTGCTAACGAAGAATGTATCGAATTAATTCTGTTTTGTTTTCTTAATTCAGGTTTTTTATTTAAATTAATATAATCAATTTCTCCTATTTTCTTCATTATTTTAGATACATAATCTAACATTTTATCAGTTATATTATATGGTGGATAATTCATAATCTTTCTAACCTCCATTTTATATACATTAGTTTTCTTTTTTACTTTCCAATTTATACAATTATAGTTTTTTATTTTAAATTTTACTTACTCTCATCAATCCATTTTAGTATTTTTTCTGTTAATTTACTATCTTCTTTATTTTCTTTATAATTTTTTAGCATATCTTGTATAATTACTTTCCACTCTTCAAAATCTTCTTTCTTTTGTTTATCTCCATTACTTCTTGAAACTTCCATAAATTTCTTTTGATATGCTTTCCTATATTCTTGTAAAACTGGATCTTTTTCTAACTTTTCTTTATATGTTTGTTTTGCACCTTTTTCTCTACAACTTTTTCCATCTTCATTTGGCAAATCACAATATAATTCATCTTGCCTAATTGAAGGCATAAAATATCTGCCACAATGTTGACATTTTTTTATTGGTAAATTGTAGTTTTTCGTGATTTGCTCCAATACTACAAATGCTATATTACTTAACTTTTCACTAGTATAAACATTTTCCATTTTTATGAAAGAATTATTTTTATCTAATTCTTTAGTTAGTTTTTCTAAAGATTGATTTCCGTATTCTTCATATTTATCTGAATATGTATCTAATATTACATCTATATCGCTAGAATAAGAATATACATTATTCTTACGAGTAACTAACGAAGCTATAAATTTTGAATTTGGTTTATAATCTTTTAATTCTTCATTTCCATTTAGGTTATATATAAAGTCTACACATTTTCTAAAATCATATTGTATATCCATTAACTCTGAACAGCTATCTTCATAAACTTGTTTCATTATTTTTACTAATTCTTCTTCAGATGAATATGTTTTCATTAATTCGTTATATGGAATGTATTCTTTCAACAACTCAAATCCATATAAATAGAAAAATGTATCGTATGCATTTTCAAAACTTGAAAAGTCTGCATTTAATAAACTAATTAAAAACATTCCAAATTGCTCTGCAAAAGGAAACATTATTGTAGCAGGATGTTTTTCTGCAGATACTTTCTTACTTGGTTTATGTTTATAAAAATTCTTTTCTTGAATTATCTTTCTTTTATTTGCTTTTAAATCATTTTCTGGTCTTGTTTTATACATATATAAAGGCGTTGAATAATACTCTTCCTTTGCCTCTGGATTAAACCATATATAAAACCCTTCATTAAAAGAATATTGAGGTAATTTACTCATTTCTTTTAACCTCCTTAAAACTTTTGTGAAATATTTTAAAAATGTTTTAGAAATATGTTGACAAAGTTTTTTGAGCATTGTATAATAATCTTACAATTTCAAAAAGGTCTGACAAATCTTTCACAATATACTTCTATATTACTATATTTGTTTAAGGTTGTCAAGAAAGGAGGTAAAATATATGCAAAATACGGAACATTTAGAAATAAGGCTTTATTCAACAGATGATGTATGCAAATTACTGCATATAGGGAAACAAAAATGTTTGAAATTATTTCATTCTCAAGATTTTCCAAGTATTAAAATAGGCAGAAAATTTTGGATAAAAGCTGACTGCCTAGATAACTATTTAAGCCAAAAACGAATTATGGCTGAGTAAAAAAAGAAGACTTAATTCTGGAACAATTAAATCTTCAAAAGCAATAAGGAAATACCTTATTAACTTGAACTAAATTTATTATACACAAAATTTAATAAAAATACAAGGTATTTCCTTCAAAATTTTAAGAAATGGAGGAAAAACTATGAAACAACAAAAAGGAATTACTTGTCGGAACATATATTAATAAAACACCTAAAAATGTAAAAGGTATCCCTATATGTCCTACTTGTAAAAGATGTAAAGACAAAACTATATGTAATAATAGAAAAGACTGTAAAAAGTGTGATAAGTGTAAAAAATGCTCTGACTCTGAACATTGTGATAAATACTATATAACAGTTCAATCAAAGGCTACTCTTACATTAGGTAAAGATCCTAATACAAAGAAACCTATAAAAAAGACCTTTACAGCAGATACAGAAGAAAAAGCATTAAACGAATTATACAAATTTAAGATATATGCTGAAGAAAATGGTATGCCTATAACTTTGGGTAAAGATGAAAAAACCATTGCTTCTATCGGTCAAGAATTAGAGGATTCAAAATACAGAAA
>ENA-ORLW01000872-ORLW01000872.1-human-gut-metagenome-genome-assembly--contig:-NODE-872-length-38981-cov-20.092098_pt1 | contig 38981 bp, 30 predicted proteins | sample MGYA00243017_ERZ508829 | MGnify/ENA primary metagenome ERZ508829 (study PRJEB26277, sample SAMN04329776) | human gut metagenome | biome: human-associated habitat | host: Homo sapiens | place: USA...
TATATCCTGAAGAAGGAAGAAGGCGGCCGTCACACTCCGTTCCACAACCACTACCGTCCTCAGTTCTACATCCGTACGCTCGACGTAACCGGTGAGATCACTCTTCCGGAAGGTGTAGAAATGGTAATGCCCGGTGACCACGTAGAGATCATCGTCGACCTGATCAACCCCGTGGCATGCGACCAGGGTCTCCGCTTCGCTATCCGCGAAGGTGGCCGCACCGTAGGTTCGGGTCAGATCACCGAGATCCTCGACTAATACGGAAACAACCGCATAATAAGGAGCGCTCCGGCGCTGTCGGAGCGCTCCTTTTCTAACATACGGGAATAGCTCAGTCGGTAGAGCACTGGTCTCCAAAACCAGGTGTCGGGAGTTCGAGCCTCTCTTCCCGTGCAAGATATAAAACCAATGAAACTCAAACTACTTACGAATATACAGGAGGCATACGACGAACTTCGTTACAAGACGTCGTGGCCTTCGCAGAAGCAGCTGGTGAAATCGGCCATCATCGTGATGATAGCTTCCGCCATTATCGCCTTGATAATACTCGTCATGGACCAGGTGGTCGACCATCTGATGCACTTGCTGTACAGCTTGTAAGCAGTAGTCACTCCCCAAAACGGACTCTTCAATGGCTGAAAGTAGAAAAGGGTGGTACGTTCTGCGTGCCATCTCCGGCAAAGAGGCCCAGGTAAAGGAAATCATCGAAGGTGCGATGAGGCGTTCCGACCTGGGCAACTATGTGTTCCAGGTGTTGATACCGACCGAAAAGGTGATGACCCTGCGCAACGGCAAAAAGACAATCAAAGAGAAGAACCTCTACAGTGGGTATGTCTTCATCGAGGCAGACCTCACCGGCGAAGTTATTCACGAGCTTACCAACACCACCAACGTGATAGATTTTCTCCGCGGCCGCGAGAAGAACTCCAAGCCGGAGCGACTTCGCGAGGCTGAGGTGATGCGCATGCTTGGTGCTGCCGACGAGCTTTCGGAGGCTGAAGGCACTCCCGAGGTGCAGTTTATGGTAGGTGAGAGCGTGAAGGTCATCGACGGACCTTTCAAGGGCTTCCCCGGCGTAATCGAGGAAGTGAATGCCGAGAAGCACAAACTCAAGGTAGCGGTACGCATCTTTGAGCGCAAGACGCCGCTTGAGCTGGACAATTCGCAAGTAGAGCGCGAGGCCTGAGGCAAAGCCGCGGGAGGGTTACGACTCCCGAGCCTACCGACCGACTGAAGCGCAAAATTAACTAATCAAAAAAAGTTATTACAAAAATGGCTAAAGAAATCGCTGGACAGATCAAACTGCAGATCAAGGGCGGTGCGGCAAATCCCTCGCCGCCAGTAGGTCCCGCACTGGGCTCCAAGGGTATCAACATCATGGAGTTCTGCAAGCAGTTCAACGCCCGCACTCAGGACAAGGCAGGAAAGATTCTGCCTGTAGTAATCACTTACTACACCGACAAGAGCTTCGACTTCATTGTCAAGACACCTCCGGTGGCAGTACAGCTCAAGGAAGTTACCAAAATCAAGAGTGGTTCGAAGGAGCCCAACCGTACCAAGGTAGCTGAGATTACCTGGGAGCAGGTAAAGACCATCGCGGCAGACAAGATGCCCGACCTCAACTGCTTCACTATCGAATCCGCAATGCGCATGGTTGCCGGCACCGCCCGCAGCATGGGTATCACCGTAAAGGGAGAGTTTCCCGCAAACCTTTAATACTTCAAGCATATGAGCAAACTTACTAAAAATCAGAAAGTGGCCCTGAGCAAGCTTGAAGCAGGAAAGGCATACACGCTGGATGAGGCCTGCAAGCTTGTCAAGGAAATGACCTTCACCAAGTTTGACGCATCGCTGGACATCGACGTCCGTCTTGGCGTTGACCCCCGCAAGGCAAATCAGATGGTACGCGGCGTCGTTACGCTGCCCCACGGCACCGGCAAGCAGGTACGCGTGCTTGTACTGTGCAACTCCGACGCCGAAGCAGCCGCTCAGGCAGCCGGTGCAGACTACGTAGGTCTTGAAGAGTACATCGAAAAGATCAAGGGAGGCTGGACCGACGTCGACGTCATCATCACTCAGCCCGCTATCATGGGTAAGATCGGTGCACTGGGCCGTATCCTCGGTCCGCGCGGTCTGATGCCTAACCCCAAGAGCGGCACCGTGACCAACGACGTAGCCAAGGCAGTGGAAGAAGTGAAGAAGGGTAAGATAGACTTCAAGGTAGACAAGAACGGTATCGTTCACAGCTCTATCGGCAAGGTAAGCTTCAACCCGGACCAGATGCGCGACAATGCCCGCGAGTTCATCAGCACGCTGATCAAACTCAAGCCGGCAACTGCAAAAGGCACTTACATCAAGAGCATTTATCTTTCGAGCACAATGAGTCCCGGCGTCAAGGTTGAGACTAAGAGTGTCGATGCCTAACCCATAAACCACCCGACACAATGAAAAAGGAAGATAAAGGAATAATAATCAATCAAATCGTCGAAACCATCAAGTCGTACAACGGCTTCTATCTGGTTGAGACAGCCGGACTGAACGCAGAGAAGACCTCTGAGCTTCGCCGCGCCTGCTTCAACGCAGACATCAAGCTGATGGTTGTGAAGAACAAGCTTCTCCACAAAGCGCTTGAGAGCATGGAAGGCGATTACAGCGAGCTGTATCCTGCACTGAAGGAGAGCACTTCTCTGATGTGCACCAACGTAGGCAACGCTCCTGCAAAACTTCTGAAGGACTTCGTGAAGAAGGGCGACACCCTTCCCCTGCTGAAGGGCGCATACGTTGAGGAGACCGTCTATCTGGGCGCAGACCAGCTTGACGCACTCGCAGCAATCAAGAGCAAGAACGAACTCATTGCCGACGTTGTGGCCCTGCTGCAGTCGCCTGCAAAGAACGTCGTATCCGCTCTTCAGTCCGGCGCAGGCAAACTGCACGGCATCCTCGAGACCCTCTCGAAGAAAGAAAACTAATCATTACAAAACAAACAAAAAAACCATACAACAATGGCAGATCTGAAAGCTTTTGCTGAACAACTCGTAAATCTCACCGTAAAAGAAGTAAACGAACTCGCCCAGATCCTCAAGGACGAATACGGTATCGAACCCGCTGCAGCCGCTGTAGCAGTAGCCGCCGGTCCCGCCGCCGGTCCCGCCGCTGAAGAGAAGACCTCCTTCGACGTAGTGCTCAAGAGCGCCGGTGCTGAGAAGCTGAAAGTGGTTAAGCTCGTTAAGGAGCTGACCGGTCTCGGCCTCAAGGAAGCTAAGGAACTCGTAGACGGTGCACCCAGCAACCTCAAGGAAGGCGTTGCCAAGGCAGACGCAGAAGCCCTCAAGGCTCAGCTCGAAGAGGTAGGTGCCGAAGTAGAGCTCAAATAATACACCTGACAATCAGGCGAATAGGTTAAGAATCCTCCGCAAGGAGTATTCTTAACCTTTTGCGCCTATAATACCGCGGGCCTCCGGGGGAGGCCACCACGGCGATACAAACAGGGCATCAGCGCGGCTATTGACTCGGATTACGGTCCGGGCACCGAGAGCGATTGCCTGACGAAAAAGTACCCGCGCAAGCGAGGCTGCGGGCCGGGCGTAACTCCGGCCGTGCTCCTCAGGAGCGACATCCATCAATCCGGCTTCTTCCGAACAGGTGAGGTGCCGGCGGTGGAGAACCATCCGGCTTCTTCTGAATGGGGAGCTGCGAGGCCAAGGACGGGAATGTGCTCCCGGAGGTACGAAAAAGCACACTGCTGCAAAAATTACCGGCCGCTACATCGAGTAGTTTGGCAAGGTTTTTGCAGTGAAGGCCGGCACCCCGGCCGGCAATCCACCCCGGTGCCTACACGGCGACCGGCAACATAAGCGCCCCCGGGGCGCGACGACGCTCGGGCAGCGACAACAGAAGAGAGCTGTCAGCGTCCACCCACATAAAACAAGGCTCCAAAACCTATATATCATAGATGTCAGCTTCGATAGAAAAAAACCGTGTCAACTTTGCTTCGGTAAAGAATCCCCTTCCTTACCCTGACTTCCTGGAGGTACAGCTAAAGTCATTCCAGGACTTCCTGCAGCTGGACACGCCGCCGGAAAAGCGCACTAATGAGGGGTTGTACAAGGTGTTCGCGGAGAATTTCCCGATTTCGGACACCCGCAACAACTTCAACCTCGAGTTTCTTGACTATTATATAGATCCCCCGCGGTACACTATCGAAGAGTGCCTCGAGCGCGGACTCACTTACAGTGTGCCTCTGAAGGCTAAGCTCAAGCTGAGCTGCACGGATCCTGACCACGAAGGTTTCGACCCGGACATACAGGATGTCTATCTGGGCCAGATTCCGTATATGACCGAGAAGGGAACGTTTGTGATCAACGGTGCCGAGCGCGTTGTGGTATCGCAGCTTCACCGTTCGCCGGGTGTTTTCTTCGGACAGAGCACCCACGCCAACGGCACCAAGCTGTACTCGGCGCGTATCATCCCGTTCCGTGGTTCGTGGATAGAGTTTGCCACTGATATCAACAACGTGATGTACGCTTACATCGATCGCAAGAAGAAACTCCCTGTTACGACGCTTCTTCGTTCGATCGGCCTTGAGAGCGATAAGGACATCATCGAAATTTTCGGACTTGCCGAGGAAATCAAGGTCAACAAGACCAATCTGAAGAAGGCCATCGGCCGCAAGCTTGCCGCCCGCGTGCTTAAGACGTGGACTGAGGACTTTGTGGACGAGGATACGGGCGAGGTAGTGACCATCGAGCGCAACGAGGTTGTCATCGACCGCGAGACCGAGCTCACCGAGGAACATATCGACCAGATACTTTCGGCCGACGTGCCCAGCATCCTTCTTCACAAGGACGATGCCAACACGTCGGACTACTCCATCATCTTCAATACCCTCCAGAAGGACTCCACCAACTCCGAGAAGGAGGCAATCCAGTATATCTACAGGCAGCTTCGCAACGCCGAGCCGCCGGACGACGCCAGCGCGCGCGAGGTCATCAACAACCTCTTCTTCTCGGAGAAGCGCTACGATCTTGGCGAAGTCGGCCGCTACCGCATCAACCGCAAGCTTGGCCTGACCACCGATATGGAGGTGCGTGTGCTCACCCGCGAGGACATCATCGCCATCATCAAATACCTGATAGAGCTTATCAACACCCGCGCCGACGTCGACGATATCGACCACTTGAGCAACCGCCGTGTGCGCACCGTAGGCGAGCAGCTCTACAATCAGTTCGGCGTGGGCCTCAACCGTATGGCGCGCACCATCCGTGAGCGAATGAATGTTCGCGACTCGGAGGTGTTCACGGCTCTGGACCTGATTAACGCCAAGACCATCTCGAGCGTTATCAACACCTTCTTCGGCACCAACGCGCTGAGCCAGTTTATGGATCAGACCAACCCGCTTGCCGAAATCACCCACAAGCGCCGTATGAGTGCGCTGGGCCCCGGCGGTCTGTCGCGCGAGCGAGCAGGCTTCGAGGTTCGCGACGTACACTATACGCACTACGGCCGCCTGTGCCCGATCGAGACGCCTGAAGGCCCGAACATCGGTCTTATCAGCTCACTGTGCGTCTACGCCAAGATCAACGATCTGGGCTTCATCGAGACACCCTACCGCAAGGTTGAGGATGCCCGCGTGAACCTCAACAACGACGAGGTAGTCTACCTGACGGCCGAAATCGAGGAGGGCAAGACCATAGCTCAGGGCAACGCACCTCTTAATCCCGACGGCACCTTCATCCGCAAGACCGTGAAGGCACGCCGCGATGCCGACTTCCCGGTAGTACCGCCGGCCGACATCGAGCTGATGGACGTATCGCCCACTCAGATAGCTTCGATCGCGGCCTCACTGATTCCGTTCCTTGAGCACGACGACGCCAACCGCGCCCTGATGGGATCGAACATGATGCGCCAGGCAGTGCCTCTGATGCGTTCGGAGAGCCCGATTGTAGGCACCGGCATCGAGGGCCAGCTTGTACGCGACTCCCGCACCCAGATTACGGCAGAAGGCGCCGGCGTGGTGGAATTTGTGGACGCCACAGTGATCCGCATCCGCTACGACCGCACCGAGGAGGAGGAATTTGTGGCCTTCGACGACGCCGTCAAGGAATACCATATACCGAAGTTCCGCAAGACCAACCAGAGCACCACCATCGACCTTCGCCCCATCTGCGTGAAGGGTCAGCGCGTACAGGCCGGCGACATCCTCACCGAGGGTTACGCCACCGAGAACGGCGAGCTGGCACTGGGCCGCAACCTCAAGGTAGCCTTCATGCCCTGGAAAGGTTACAACTATGAGGACGCCATCGTGCTGAACGAGCGTGTAGTCCGCGACGACATACTGACTTCGGTCCACGTCGACGAATACGCCCTTGAGGTTCGCGAAACCAAGCGCGGTATGGAGGAACTCACCTCCGACATCCCGAACGTGAGCGAGGACGCCACCAAGGACCTCGACGAGCGCGGTATCATCCGCGTTGGTGCGCACGTTGTACCGGGTGATATAATGATCGGTAAGATCACGCCTAAGGGCGAGAGCGACCCCACACCGGAAGAGAAGCTTCTTCGCGCCATCTTCGGCGACAAGGCCGGCGACGTCAAGGATGCTTCGCTGAAGGCTTCGCCGTCGCTGAAGGGTGTTGTGATCGGCACCAACCTTTTCAGCCGTGCCGCCAAGAAGAAGAAGAGCAAGAGTGCCCAGATACTGCTGCCTAAGATCGACGCCGAGTACGAAGAGAAGCAGGCCGCCCTACGCGACGTGCTTGTCAACAAGCTGCTGGTGCTGACCGAGGGCAAGACCTCCCGCGGCCTGTTCGACTTCCTGGGCAGCGAAATCGTGCCCAAGGGAGCGAAGTTCACCGCCACCGTACTCAGCAAGATAAACTACGACACGCTCGACCTGAGCAACTGGACCACCGACGAGCACAAGAACCAGCTCATCCGCGCCACCATCGTTAACTATCTGCGCAAGAGCAAGGAAATCGACGCCGAGATGCGCCGCAAGAAGTTCGACATCTCCATCGGCGACGAGCTTCCCTCGGGCATCATGCAGATAGCCAAGGTTTACATCGCCAAGAAGCGTAAGATTTCGGTGGGCGACAAGATGGCCGGCCGCCATGGCAACAAGGGTATCGTGAGCCGCATCGTACGTCAGGAGGATATGCCCTTCCTGGCCGACGGAACTCCGGTGGACATCGTTCTGAACCCTCTGGGTGTGCCTTCGCGAATGAACCTGGGTCAGGTGTTCGAGACCGTGCTTGGCTGGGCCGGGCGCGAGCTCGGCGAGAAATTCGCCACTCCGATTTTCGACGGCGCGTCGCTTGACGACCTGAACGCCTGGACCGACAAGGCCGGCCTTCCGCGCTACGGCAAGACCTACCTCTACGACGGCGGCACCGGCGAGCGCTTCGACCAGCCTGCCACCGTTGGCGTGATCTACATGCTTAAGCTCGGCCACATGGTAGAGGATAAGATGCACGCACGTTCGATCGGCCCGTACTCTCTGATTACGCAGCAGCCTCTGGGCGGTAAGGCCCAGTTCGGCGGCCAGCGCTTCGGTGAGATGGAAGTATGGGCACTGGAGGCCTTCGGCGCCGCCCATGTGCTTCAGGAGATACTCACCATCAAGAGTGACGACGTCAACGGCCGCAGCAAAGCCTACGAGGCCATAGTCAAGGGCGATCCGATGCCCACCCCCGGCATACCAGAATCGCTGAACGTGCTACTGCACGAGCTACGCGGCCTTGGCTTGAGCATCAAGCTCGAAAATTGAGAGATAAGCATCTCATCGTAAACAAAAGACACACACCATTCCATATATGGCTTTTAGAAAAGAAAACAAACCCAAGAACGTCTTCTCCAAGATTTCCATCGGCCTCGCCTCGCCGGAGGAAATACTGGAGAAGAGCAGCGGCGAGGTGCTCAAGCCTGAAACCATCAACTACCGCACCTACAAGCCGGAGCGCGACGGCCTATTCTGCGAGCGCATTTTCGGTCCTGTCAAGGACTACGAATGCCACTGCGGCAAGTACAAGCGCATCCGCTACAAAGGCATCGTGTGCGACCGCTGCTCCGTAGAAGTCACCGAGAAGAAGGTACGCCGCGAGCGCATGGGCCACATCCGCCTTGTTGTTCCGGTAGCCCACATCTGGTACTTCCGTTCGCTGCCCAACAAGATCGGCTATCTTCTTGGTCTACCGTCCAAGAAGCTCGACGCCGTGATATACTACGAGCGCTATATCGTCATCAACCCCGGCGTGGCCGAGAATGTTGAGAAGATGCAGCTGCTCTCCGAAGAAGAATACTTCGACATCCTCGACAGCCTTCCCGCCGGCAATCAGCAGCTTGAGGACGGCCACCCCGACAAATTCGTCGCCAAGATGGGCGCCGAGGCCGTCTACGACCTGCTCAAGGAGCTTGATCTGGACGGTCTGAGCTATCAGCTTCGCCACCAGGCCAATCAGGAAGGCAGCCAGCAGCGCAAGACGGAGGCTCTGAAGCGCCTACAGGTAGTCGAGGCCTTCCGTGCTTCGCGCCACCGCAACAAGCCGGAGTGGATGATACTGCAGGCGGTTCCGGTGACACCTCCGGAACTTCGTCCTCTGGTTCCGCTTGACGGCGGCCGCTTCGCCACTTCCGACCTCAACGACCTCTACCGTCGCGTCATCATCCGCAACAACCGCCTCAAGCGCCTTATTGAAATCAAGGCACCGGAGGTGATACTTCGCAACGAGAAGCGCATGCTCCAGGAGGCCGTCGACTCGCTGCTTGACAACTCGCGCAAGAGCTCGGCCGTCAAGAGCGACGCCAACCGCCCGCTGAAATCGCTCTCCGACAGCCTCAAGGGCAAGCAGGGCCGCTTCCGCCAGAACCTTCTGGGTAAGCGCGTGGACTATTCGGCCCGTTCGGTAATCGTTGTAGGCCCCGAGCTGCAGATGCACGAGTGCGGTCTGCCCAAAAACATGGCCGCCGAGCTCTACAAGCCCTTCATCATCCGCAAACTCATCGAGCGCGGCATAGTGAAGACCGTCAAGAGCGCCAAGAAGATCGTCGACCGCAAGGAGCCCGTAGTATGGGACATCCTCGAGTACGTCATGAAGGGCCACCCGGTTCTTCTGAACCGCGCCCCGACACTTCACCGCCTCGGTATCCAGGCCTTCCAGCCCAAGCTGATCGAAGGCAAGGCCATCCAGCTTCACCCGCTGGCATGTACGGCCTTCAACGCCGACTTCGACGGTGACCAGATGGCTGTGCACCTGCCCCTTGGCAACGAAGCCATCCTGGAAGCGCAGATGCTCATGCTTGGCGCCCACAACATCCTTAACCCTGCCAACGGCGCACCTATCACCGTTCCTTCGCAGGACATGGTTCTGGGTCTGTACTACATCACCAAGCTCCGCAAGGGCGACAAGGGCGAAGGCCACGTATTCTATGGTCCTGAGGAGGCACAGATAGCCTACAACGAAGGCAAAATCACGCTCCACGCTCCCATCAGCGTGCTTGTCGACGACGTCGACGAGCAGGGCAACCCCATCAAGCATATCATCGAAGATACTTCTGTAGGTCGCGTGCTGTTCAACCAGTTCGTGCCCAAGGAAATAGGCTATATCAACACCATCGTCTCCAAGAAGAGCCTGCGCGACATCATCGCCCGCGTGATCAAGAAATGCGGTATACCGCGTTCGGCCAAGTTCCTGGACGACATCAAGAACCTGGGCTACCGTATGGCCTTCCAGGGCGGCCTTAGCTTCAACCTTGGCGATGTGCTCATACCGCCGGAGAAAGAACAGATTGTAGCCGACGGCTACAAGCAGGTAGAGGAAGTAATGGACAACTTCCAGAACGGTTTCATCTCCGATAAGGAACGCTACCAGCAGATTATCGACATCTGGACGCAGGTCAACGCCAAGCTGACCAAAATCCTGATGGAGCAGATGGCCAGCGCTAACCAGGGCTTCAACGCCATCTATATGATGCTCGACTCGGGCGCTCGTGGTTCGAAGGACCAGATCCGCCAGCTCGCCGGCATGCGTGGTCTTATGGCCAAGCCGCAGAAGGCCGGTGCTGAAGGCGGCCAGATTATCGAGAACCCGATTTTGGCAAACTTCAAGGAAGGTCTGAGCGTGCTGGAGTACTTCATCTCCACGCACGGTGCCCGCAAGGGTCTTGCCGATACGGCGCTTAAGACCGCCGACGCCGGTTACCTCACTCGCCGACTTGTCGACGTAGCCCACGACGTAATCATCAACGAAGAGGACTGCGGCACCCTCCGCGGCCTGGTTTGCACCGCCATCAAGAACAACGACGAAGTAGTTGCTTCGCTTGGCGAACGTATTCTGGGCCGAGTTTCGGTTCACGACATCGTTCATCCTCTCACGGGCGAAATCATCGTTCGCGCCGGCGAGGAAATCAAGGACGACGCCGCCGACATCATCGACGCTTCTCCCATCGAGAGCGTAGAAATCCGCTCTGTTCTCACCTGCGAGAGCCACCGCGGCGTCTGCGCCAAGTGCTACGGCCGAAATCTGGCCAACAACCGCATGGTGCAGAAAGGCGAGGCAGTCGGCGTGATAGCTGCCCAGTCGATTGGCGAGCCGGGTACCCAGCTGACACTGCGTACCTTCCACGTCGGTGGTGTTGCAACCAACATCTCGGCGGCCTCCAAGCTCACCTCGCGCTACGACGGTAAGCTCGAAATCGAAGAACTGCGTACCGTCGACACCGACGACGGCTACAAGGTAGTAGTTGGCCGACTTGCCGAAATGCGTATACTCGACCCCAACACCGGCCTTCCTCTGATGACCGCTCCGATTGTCTATGGTTCGAAACTCTTCTTCGACAACGGCGCCACCATCAAGCCGGGCGACGTCATCTCCGAATGGGACCCCTTCAACGCCGTTATCGTTGCTGAGGCCGCCGGTAAGATGCATTTCGTCGATATGATCGAGAACGTGACCTACCGTGTGGACAGCGAAAGCAACCAGATGGCCGAAGACCGCGTCATCATCGAGTCGCGCGACCGCCAGCACGTACCCTCTGTGGAAATCGTCAACGACAAGGGCGAAATCGTGGCATCCTACTCTCTGCCTGTGGGCGCCCACATCATCCACAAGGAAGGCGACGAAATCAAGACCGGCGAAACCTTCGCCAAGATTACCCGCGCCACCGGAGGCGCCGGCGATATCACGGGCGGTCTTCCCCGCGTCACCGAGCTCTTCGAGGCCCGCAACCCGAGCAACCCCGCAGTGGTTTCGGAGGTCGACGGCCAGGTTAAGTTCGGCAAGGTGAAGCGCGGCAACCGCGAAATCACCATCGAGCCCAAGTTCGGCGAACCCAAGAAGTATCTCGTGCCCCTGAGCAAGCAGATACTGGTACAGGAGAACGATGTAGTTCGTGCTGGCACCCCGCTGTCGGACGGCGCCATCACTCCGGCCGACATCCTCAACATCATGGGCCCGACGGCCGTGCAGGAATACATCGTGAACGAAGTTCAGGACGTATATCGCATGCAGGGTGTGAAGATCAACGACAAGCACTTCGAGGTGATCGTACGCCAGATGATGCGCAAGGTACGCATTATCGACGCCGGCGACACCAACTTCCTCGAGGAGCAGATTGTCGACAAGCGCGATTTCGCCGAAGAAAACGACCGCATCTGGGACAAGAAGGTGGTAGTCGACGCCGGCGACTCCGAGAACCTCAAGGAGGGCCAGATTATCACCGCCCGCCGCCTGCGCGACGAGAACTCGCTGCTCAAGCAGCGCGACCTCAAGCCCGTTGTTGTCCGCGACGCCCAGCCTGCCACTTCCGAGCAGATACTTCAGGGTATCACCCGCGCGGCACTGCAGACCAGCAGCTTTATCTCGGCCGCATCCTTCCAGGAAACGACCAAGGTGCTCAACGAGGCTGCTATTCAGGGCAAGAGCGACAGTCTGGAGGGCATGAAGGAGAACGTGATTTGCGGACACCTCATCCCCGCCGGCACGGGCCTTCGCGAGTACGAAACCATCGTGGTAGGTTCCAACGAGGACGACCGCGACATCCTCTCCGAATATGCCGGACCGGCACCCGCCGTGATGGACGACGTAGAGGCCGTCGAGGTAGTCAACGACTGATTCCACCGCATCCATACATAAAAAAAGCTGCATTCCCGCCCGGGGGTGCAGCTTTTTTATGTATGTTTTTCTGAGAAAAGAAGGATAGCGTCTGCCCGGTGAGGGCATTATGGACTGACGGCTTCAGCCGTCAGCGGCGCGCCGGGCATTGAGATCCCCGAGGGAGAACTCCGGAGGAGTTCAAGAATGTAGCCCGGGGTGACAACCCCGGGATTGGCCAACCTCCTGAAGAACAGTGACCCCGTAGGGGTCGAATATGGTCCGTTCCCTGCCCGTTCGCGAAGGTTCGACCCCTACAGGGTCGCCGATGTGTGTGAGTGGCGCCTATACCCGGGGTTGTCACCCCGCGCTACTATATTGAACCCCTACGGGGTTCTCCCTCAATGGCCTACGCTTCCGCGAATAGCGTCGGAAGGGTCGGCGGCCATTATTCTTTGGCGGGGTATTATTCGGCGGCGGTGTCGCGGTCGGAGTAGCTCAGGCCGACGTTGTCGACCCAGAATGTCAGGCCGATTGTGCCGGTGTAGGGCTCGCCGCTGCCTGCGGAGAACATCACCAGGATGTGTGTGGGAGTTGCCGAAGCGTCGTCCCAGCCTTCTTCGACGACGGGGACGATTTTGCCGCGGCTGTTTCGTGCGCAGTATGATTTAGCTTCGGGGATAAGGCCCATGTAGTTTCGGAAATACGGCTTGCCTGAGATGTCGCCGTAGTGAATGGGCAGTTTGTGGCCGTTGACCCATCCGGATGTTGACGAGCCGAGCAGCTCGCGGCCCGTGCCGACGCGCTTGGCGTGTATATTACCGTCGGCGTCCTCCCAGCGTCGCTGCAGGTAGACGAGCACTTCGGCTTTGTCGGACCCGGGCAGCGTCTTTTTCTTTCCGAATCCGCTGGAGTACATTCGAGTTCCGCCTTCGGGAACGGTCAGCCGGTAGTCGTAGACCAGGGCCGTAGGGCGCTGAGTGAAAGGCATTCCCATATCCATCTTTGAGTATGGATTGCTGGTAGAGCTGATAGGCTCCTGCATTTCGCCAAGGAAAATTGTTCCGGCGACGAGAACGTCGATATTAATCAGACCGAGGGCCTTGCAGTGCTCGAGCATAGTGGTCAGTTTGGCACATTTGCCGCTTCCGCGCACATCGGGGAAAACGGCGTTGCTGACCTTAGTGATACCGACGACTTTTGCCATAACGTTCGAAGTCCCCCAGGGTGAGCCTCCGCTGTTGCGATATGGCTCATCGCCGTTTATAGTGCGTGTAGGTCCGATCGCAAAGCATTGGCGGTCCTTGCCGCCGATGATATGGCTCTCGCGGATGTTGCGCGTAACCCAATTGTCCATATTGCCGAACGGGAGAGGTTGCACAGATTGGGCTGTAGCTGCGAAAGCGGCCGGCAAAAGGAGGCTGAGTATAAAATGTTTGAGGTGCATAATCGGTGAAATTTGGATTGATAACTCATTTAAACAGATTCATAAATGATACTTTACCTATTTGCGAAAAGTTTAAACGAGAACTTATGCATATAAAACGCTCAGCGAAAGGCAGGGGTTCACCTTCGGAGACATTCGGTGTTTGCAAATATAAAGCAAAAATTTCAACGAAAGAGCACAATTCGCCCAAAGAGCCAACAAAAGGAGCCGAGGGCCAACTTCGCGGATTCGGGCGCGTTACTTTTTCAGTTTTTTTGTGTATGCGCTGAAGACTTTTATATATGCTGTGGCGGCCTTGACGAGCCATTTGAATATAGGCGCCTCGTCGTCGGGATTCAGCCAGCTGAACCCGGGATTTTCGGTGTTGATGCGCGAGGTTATTTTGTCGTCCATTCTCTGCCAGTTGACTTTGTAGTCGGCAAGGTCGGAGTCTATTTTGTCCTTGTGGGCAAAGAAGAAGTCGAAGGCCTTTTTGTTAAGGACTTTGTCGCCGAGATTAATGCTAATTTCCACTCGGATATCCGACTGATTGATAACGACGTTGGTTCCGATGCCGCTCATTCCCAACGATTTTCCCAGCCAATTGTCGGGCGAGCCGTTTGAGGTGCAAAACGGCCCGTTGACCGATTTGTTGTAATTGATGAAACGGTGCCAGAATTCAAGGCGGCGCTGTCGTTTGAGGGCAGTAGATTCGGCCGATTGAGCGGTTTCCTGCTTTTTTGAGGTCATTTTGATGGTGTAGTCCTCGGTGTCTTTGACCGGTATAATTTGGTCAAAGTCGATGAAGGTCCGGTCCGCGAAAGTGTAGGGGGTAACTTTGAAGCATTTGATTTTGATACCAAAGTTGGCGAGCCATAGAACAGAAGAAGTTACTTCTTTGCGGAAGTTTGCGGCCACGAGGAAGATACGTTGCGAATTGTCGGGATTGAGCTCAATCTCGTCGATGGGAGTATCGTCCATGAACTCGCTGATTGTTTCGGCGGCGTCGGCCTTGTCGCCAAGATATTTCTGGAATATTGAGATGATTTCGGAAGGTTTGAGGCTGGAGCAGTATGATGCGTATTTTATGGTCTGCCAGGTGACGTCTTTTCCGGAGTCGTCGAGCTTGTTTTCGATTATAACGAGGCAGCCCTGCTTGTCGATTGCGAGCAGGTCGAGGCGTTCTTTTGTATCGGCGAAGCCGTCGAACTCTTTCTGGATAATAAGCAATTCTTCGCCGAGCGAGGACGGTTCGGCGGCAATCCATTCTTGAAGATGTTTACGCTCTTCGAGCCCTAACTCTTTGAAAGTGCGGATATCGGCTTTAAGGAGGCTGTTTTTTTGTTTGTCGAGAATGTACATAGTTCGGAGGGGATATGATACGCGAAGTTACGAAATTTCGGCCGAAGATTCAATATTTATTTCGAAGATAACATATTATGTAGCCGTATAGCCGTATAGCCGTTGAGTTGCCGTTGAGTATAGCCGTTGAGGACTGCCCCCGGCAGGAATACGAAAAAAAAAGCCGGAGGGAGTCTCCGGCTTTTGGTTATGGGGAAGTGCGGTTCAATCGTCGAGGTCGAAGTTGCGGCCGGCCAGACGCATGTCGCATGCGCGGACAAAGTTCACAATTTCGTCGCGAACGTCGGAGGGCTCCACGTCGGTTTCTATTCGCTGGAGAGCGTTGAAAACGCTGGTTGCGGTGCGATAGATGTGTCGGTAGCTCTTGGAGATGTTCTGGATTTGCTCGTCGGAGTATCCGGCGTGCTTTTGCATCACGATGGCGTTTACGCCGTAGTATCCGGCGGGGTTGTGAGCCATGATGACGAAAGGAGGCACGTTGCCGCTGATACGGGTACCACCTTTGATGAGCACGAATTTGCCGACACGGCTCTTTTCGTGGAGGATGACGCCGGAGCTGAGGATTGTGCCTTCGTCGATGTGGACGTGGCCGGCAATGCTGACGCCGTTTCCGACCACGCATCGGCCCACTATTTCGGTGTCATGTCCGATGTGGCTATCGGCCATGATGAAACAGTCCGGACCGATTTCGGTAGCGCCGGAGGAGTAAATACCACGGTTGATGATAACGTGCTCGCGGATGACGGTGTTGTCGCCGACGCGGCAGTAGGAGCGCTCGCCTTTCCAGCGGAAGTCCTGGGGGTCTGCGCCAACGATAGCGCCCTGGTATACTTTGACGTTCTTACCCAGGGTTGTGCCGTGTACCACAGAGGCGTATGGCATAATCTCGCAGCCGTCGCCGAGTTCGGTGTCGGCGTCGACGAAAGCGAAGGGGTGGATTTTGACGTCCTTGCCCAGACGGGCGGCGGGGTCAACGTGTGCTAAAGGACTGATCATAGTTTTTTCATGGTTTTAGCGTCCGCCTCCGAGAGCCTGGTAGAGGTTGATTACGGAGCGGGCGCGGGTCAGCTTGGTGTTAATCTGGCTAATCTGAGCGCTGAGGAGGCCTTGCTGTGCGGTAAGCACTTCGAGGTAGCTTGTGGAGCCGGTAGAGTAGAGCATCAGGTCCTGGGTGTACTCAACGGATTTCTCCAGATTGAGTACCTGCTGGTCGAGGAGCGCGCTCTTTTCGAGGCTCTTGGTGTAGGTAGTCATGGCGTCGCTGACTTCGGCGGCGGCGCTCATGAGGGTGTACTCGAAGTTGTTCATTGCCTGCTGCTGCTGAGCCTTTGCGGCCTGCAGGCGGGCTATGTTCTGACCGCGGGCGAACAGGGGCGCCGTCAGGGAGCCGGCCAGTTGGTAGAACCATTCGCCGGGGTTTTTGACAATCTGGCCGAGCTGGTTGGTGAAACCACCCGAGAAGGAAATTGTCAGACCGGGGTAGAAAGCGGCGCGAGCGCCGGCGGTGGTGTAGTAAGCAGCGGCGAGAGTCTGCTCGGCGGAAGCCACGTCGGGACGGTAGGCGAGTTCGGACATCGGCACACCGGCGCGGATGATCTGCGGGGTGTTGAGCTCTACGGACGAAGCTACATCCCATGTCTGCGGGGTTGTGTTCATCAGCAGGCTCATGGTGTTGTTGAGCTCATGGAGGCTGACTTCGAGGTCGGTGATTGAGGAGAGAATAGAGTAGTAGTTAGCGGCGCTCTGAACGACAGCGGCTTCTGTTACTCCGCGTCCGCCTTCCTTGAGGTCGCGCATAGTCTGCACGGTCTGCTCCCAGAGCACGGCGGTGCTGCGGGAGAGCTCGAGCTGCTCGCGCACTGCGGCGATGGCGTAGTATGTTGAGGCCACCGAGGCGATGAGCTGGCTTCGGACGGCCTGCGCGTATGCTTCGCTCTTGAGCAGGTTTGCCTTAGCGGCGCGCTTGCTGTTGAGGAGTTTTCCGAAGATGTCGACTTCCCACGACACCTGGCCGGCAAGGTTGTATGTCCAAGTCATGTCGCTGCCGGCCATAGAAGAGCCGGAGCCGCTCGGAGCCAGGGCCACCGAGGGCAGGAAAGCGAGGTTTGCTCCGCGGAGGTTAGCGCGGGCCACGTCGATATTGAGACGGGCGTTCTCCAGCGAGGTGTTGTTCTGCAGGGCCGTGTTGATGAGGTCAACCAGCAGGGGGTCGGTGAAAACGTCCTCCCAGAGCAGGTTGCCGAAAGCAGCCGAGTCGGGAGCCTGGCTGCGTGCGGCGGCGTAGGCCTCGGTCAGAGGGCTGTCGGTCGGGGTCTGGTATTTCTTGTAGATGTTGCAGCTGCCCAGCACTGTGATAGCCAGTGCGGCCACAAACATTCTGCATATTATGTTCGATTTCATAATCTTAGAGTTTGATGCTCCCGCCGGCGGGCTGCCCCGTCGGCGGGAGGGTTGTTTTACTGGGCGTACTGTTCGATTTCGTGCTCGATAGTGCCACCCTTTTCGGAGTTCTCCCATGTCAGGGGTTTGATTTTCTCCTGAAGGATTTCGAAGACCACGAATAGAGCGGGCACGACGAAAATCTGGCAAATCATACCGATGAGCATGCCGCCAACCGAACCGGCGCCGAGCGAGCGGTTGCCGTTAGCACCGACGCCGTGAGCGAACATCAGAGGCAGAAGGCCGATTACCAGAGCCAGCGAGGTCATCAGAATGGGACGCAGACGAGCGCCGGCGCCGGCGATTGCGGCGTTGAGGATGCTCATGCCGGTTTTACGGCGCTCGAGGGCGAACTCAACGATAAGAATAGCATTCTTGGCCAACAGACCGATGAGCATAATCAGCGCAATCTGCAGGTAGATATTGTTCGAAACAGAGAATATCTGGGCGAAGATGAAGGCGCCGGCAAGACCGAAGGGAATCGAGAGGATAACGGCGAAGGGCAGCATGTAGCTCTCGTACTGTGCCGACAGAAGCAGGTAGACGAAGAGCAGACACAGGCCGAAGATGGTGGCCGTCTGTCCGGAGGCGCCGCTTCCGGCTTCCTCGCGCGTCATACCGGAGTATTCATAGCCGTAGCCCTGGGGGAGGGCCTGTGCGGCCACGCGCTCTACGGCGGCGATGGCCTCGCCGGTGGAGTAGCCCTGTGCCGGCATACCCGTCACGGCAATGGAGGTGAACAGGTTGAAGCGGTTCATAAGGTCAGGACCATAGACACGGCTGAGGGTTACGAAGTTGCTGATGGAGGCCATCTCGTTGCCGTTTCGCACCTTGATGGAGTTGAGGGTTTCGGGGCTTACGCGGCTTTCGGGGTTTGCCTGCATCATAACGCGGTAAATTTTGCCGAAACGGTTGAAGTTGGAGACGTACATACCGCCGTAGTAACCCTGCAGGGTCGAGAGAATGGTCGAGGGGCTTATGCCGGCCTGCTTGGCCTTAGCGGCATCGATATCGATCATATACTGCGGGAAGGAGGGGTTGAAGGTGGTGTATGCCATCTGGATTTCGGGGCAGGCGTTAAGCTGACCGAGGAAGCTCTGAACGACGCCGAAGAACTGGTTGATGTCGCCGCCGGTGCGGTCCTGCATCTTGAGTTCGAAGCCGTTGGTGACGGAGTAGCCCGTGATCATAGGCGGAGCGAAAATCATCACGCGGCCGTCGCGGATGTTCTGAGCCACCAGTGCGTTGAGCTGAGCGATGACGTCGTCGGAGCTTTCGCCCTTTCCACGCTCGCTCCAATCCTTGAGCTTGATGATGAAAGCGCCGTATGTGGGGCCCTGGCCGGCGATGAAGGAGTAGCCGTTGATCATTTCGCGGTTGAGGATTGCGGGTATTGTGCCGGCAAGGGAGTCGAGTTGCTCGAGCACTTCCTCGGTGCGTTCCTGTGATGAGCCGGCGGGCATGTCGACCATGGCGAAGATGGTTCCGGTGTCTTCGTTGGGTACCATAGCCGAGGGGGTGATGCGCATGAGCCAAACCAGCACCACGATAGCCACCACCACGGTGAGGCAGGATATGAGCCGGTGCTCGGCGCACCATGTCGCCATCTTCTTATATCCGCTCAGCAGACGGCTGAAACCCTTTTCGAATCCGTTCTGGAAGCGTTTTCCGAACAGGCCCATAACGCCTACTACAGCAGCCACCCACGACACTACGCTGAGGAGCACGTTGTGGAAGCTGAACCAGCCCATAACCATTGCAAAGATGGTGTAAGCCACCAGGATGAAGGTGATTACGGGGTGGATGTCGAGGGCGAATTTGCGCTTGGCGTAACGCTGGGTCATCACCTCTTTTGCGGCGTCGTGGGCAATCTTGATGCGTTCGCCCATGCTCTTGCCTTCGTTGGGGTCGCCCTTATGAGGCTTGAGGAAGATTGCGCACAGAGCGGGCGACAGCGTAAGGGCGTTGACGGCCGAGAAGGCGATTGCGATGGCCATGGTAAGACCGAACTGGCGGTAGAACACGCCTGCGGTGCCGGGCATGAAGCTTACGGGGATGAACACGAGCATCATGACCAGAGTGATCGAAATCAGGGCGCCCGCAATTTCGTTCATAGCGTCGATGGAGGCTCGTCGGGAACTCTTGTAGCCCTGGTCGAGCTTGGCGTGGACGGCCTCGACGACCACAATGGCGTCGTCGACCACAATAGCGATTGCCAGCACCAGAGCCGACAGAGTGATAAGGTTGATGGAGAACCCGATGAGGTTCATCACGAAGAACGTACCCACCAGAGCCACCGGGATTGCGATGGCCGGAATGAGGGTAGAGCGGATGTCCTGGAGGAAGACGTATACCACGAAGAACACCAGAATGAAGGCCTCGATGAGGGTGTGGATCACGGTGTTGATCGAAGCATAGAGGAAGTCGTTGTTGTTCATCGGCACCAGGAACTCGGTGCCCTGGGGAAGGTCTTTCTTGAGCTTGTCGACCAGCGCAAGACAGTCGTTGATAATCTTGGTGGCGTTCGAACCGGGAGTCTGGAAAACGATGCACATCGACGACAGGTCGCCGTCGGACTTGTTTGCGAAGCCGTAGGTCACTCGACCCAGCTCAAGGTCGGCAACGTCCTTGAGGTAGAGCACCTCGCCGTTTGCGCCCGTGCGGACCACGATGTCGCCGAACTGCTCGGGAGTGGTCAGACGGCCGCGGTAGCGCATCGTGTACTGGAACGACTGGTTGCCCTGCTCGCCGAAGGCACCCGGGGCTGCCTCGACGTTCTGCTCGGCCAGAGCGGCGGAGATGTCGGAGGGCATGAGGTGGTACTGAGCCATCACTTCCGGCTTGAGCCATACTCGCATGGAGTAGTCGGCGCCGAAGGCCATCACGTCGCCGACGCCCTGCACACGCTGCAGCTCGGGGATGACGTTGATTTTGAGGTAGTTGTCGAGGAATTCGGCGGAATATGCGCCGCTGCGGTCGACCAGGGCGATGCCCAGAAGCATTGAGCTTTGGCGCTTGCGGGTCTGGATGCCCACCTGGTTAACTTCCGAAGGCAGAAGGTTTGCGGCGGCCGACACGCGGTTCTGCACGTCGACGGCTGCCATATCGGGGTCGAAGCCCTGGCGGAAGTGAACGTTGATGGTTGCGCTGCCGGTGTTGGTGGCGGTGGACTCGATGTAGTCCATACCCTCGGCGCCGTTGATGGCCTCTTCGAGAGGGGCAATCACGGAGTTGAGCACGGCCGAGGCGTTAGCGCCGTTATATGTTGTTGTAACCGAAATCGTAGGAGGCGCGATGTCGGGGTACTGCGTTACCGGCAGTGATGTCAGGCCGATAAGACCGAGCAGGACGATGAATATTGAAATCACCGTACTGAGCACCGGCCGGTTTATAAAAGTGTCAAGTTTCATTGTGTATCTTCTTTACTTGTCCGATGGAAAGTAACTTGAACGAATCAGTTGGCTTTGGGAGTAACGGCCACGCCGGGACGAACAACCGTACCCACGCCTTCGATAACCACCCGGTCGCCGGGGTTGAGGCCGGAGGTAACAACGAAGGTCTGGCCGTCGCTGTAGGGCGAAACGGTGATGGGAGTGCCCACGGCAATGTTGGAGTCGTTGAGCACGTAGACATATCGGAGGTCCTGAACCTCATATGTTGCGCGCTGGGGAATTGTCAGAGCGCCTTCGGTGGTGTGGGGGAAGATGACCTGACCGGTGTTGCCGCTGCGCAGGCGACCGCCGGGGTTGGCGAAGAGAGCGCGTGCGCTGGCAGCGCCGGTGCTGTTGTCGATTACGCCCGAAACGGTAGCCACGCGGCCTTCGATGGGATATACAGAGCCGTCGGCGAGCTGGAGCTGAACCGGGGGCATGGCGGCAATCTGCTCCTGGAGGCTGCCGCTGTTCTGCGAAAGTTCGAGCAGGTCGCGCTCGCTCATCGAGAAGTAGGCGTAGACTTCGGAGTTGTCGCTCAGAGTGGTCAGAGTCGCCGAGGGTGAGGCCAGATCGCCTTCACGCATTGAGATGGTGCCGACAACACCATCGCTGGGAGCTGTTACAACGGTGTATGCCAGGTTCTTGCGGGCGTTTGTCAGGGCAGCCTGAGCCTGCGCCAGCGAGGCGCGGGCCTGAGCGAGTTGGTTGGAGGCCAGCTGCCATTCGGTTTCGCTGATGATATTTTTTTCGAGAAGGCGCTTTTTGTTCTGTTCGGTGATTTGGGCGGTTGAAACGGCGCTGGCTGCGCTGTTTACGTTGGCCTGAGCCTGGTCGACGGCGGCCTGGTATTGAACCTGGTCGAGGGTGAACAGAGGCTGGCCCTGGCGCACGCGCTGACCTTCGTCGACGTGGACAGAAGTGATGAACCCGCTCACCTGCGGGCGGATTGCCACGTCGGTCTTGCCCTTGATTGTGGCCGGATAAGAGCTCTGGAATTGGGTAGTTGTGGGCTCTACGGTGATGACAGCTACTTCGGGTGCGGCTCCGCCGGCCTGCCGGGCCTCTTTGCTGCCGCACGAGCTAAGGCTCACAAGGCCGAAGCCAAGAGCCGCCGTAACGACTGTGAGCGATAATGCTTTGTTGTTCATATAATTACTTTTAGACTTGTATTGACGGTGGAAGTGATGAAAATGACGTTCGGGCACAGCATGCCCTAAAAACCGCTGCAAAGTTACCAAAATTTGACGACTAAGGAGTGCCAAAAAGAGCCACAGAATTGGCCGAAAAAGGAATGGCAGCCGTTAAAAAGTGCAAAATTATGGTTTGCGCTAACCACTTTGGCCCCTTGCAAGAACCTTTCAAAGCCCCGTGCGTTGATTTAGGTGAGGCCATTCATCATGCACCGCGCACCACGTTTCGGCCTTATGAGTTATTAATCACCTTTTAAGTAAAAATTGTTAAATTCTTTGTATTTCCAACCGGGCGACTTACCTTTGCAGTCCCAAAACCGGAAATGCACAGACAATTGGACAAGCTTATGAAGAAGAATCTCCTCGTCGCCGCTGCTGCTGTTGCACTCGGCGCTTTCGCAGCGCAGGCTCAAGCCGTTGAGTCGCCTGCGTTCTTCGACAATGTCTACATCGGCGTTCAGGGCGGCGTCACGGCCCCCATGCACGGCACCGCTTTCTTCAAGGGCATGCGAGGCATGGTAGGCCTCGAAGCCGGCAAACAGATCACCCCGACCTTCGGCGTGGGCGTTGAAGGCCTCTTCGGCATCAACACCTCCTCGTGGCCCCGTCGCACCCACAGCACTACCGTCTTCGACAACGGCTACTTAGGCGCCTATGGCACTGTAGACCTCGTCAACCTCTTCGGGGGCTATCCCTGCCGCGTGCGCCCCTTCACTGTAGCCGCCCAGCTCGGCATCGGCTGGGGCCACTACTTCCAGAACCATCAGGACGGCGACCTTAACTTCGTCGCTACCAAGTTCGGCCTCAACTTCAACTACAACGTCACCGACCACCTCACCCTGGCTCTGAAGCCATCCTTGATATATAACCTGTCGGGACATCAGGACGGTCGCACCAACTTCGACATCAACTACGCTTCCTTCCAGCTTCTGGCAGGAGTGTCCTACCGCTTCGGCGACGGTTTCCGCTGCGTACGCCCCTACGACCAGGCGGAAGTGGATGCTCTTAACGCCCAGATCAACGACCTTCGCGCCCAGGACCGCACCGACGCCGCTGCCGCCGCCCGTTGGCAAGCCCGCGCCGACTCTCTGGCCACCGCTCTCAACGAGTGCAACAACCGCGCTCCCGAAGTAGTGCGCCAGACCACCAACCAGTATAATTCCGTTCGTTTCGTCTTCTTCCGCATCGGCTCGCACGCCATCACCGCCGACCAGATGCCGAACGTCACCATGATTGCCGACTATATGAACAGTCATCCCGACAGCAAGGTCGTCATCAAGGGTTACGCAAGCCGCGACGGCAACTACGACTTCAACATCCGCCTCGCTCAGGAGCGCGCCGAAGCTGTCAAGAGATCTCTGATGCAGCGCTACCGCATTCCCGAAAGCCGTATCATAGCTGAAGGCGAAGGCATAGGCAATATGTTCGAAGAAGAGTCCTGGAACCGCGTTTCGATCTGCACGCTCGAAACGGGCAACAACACCACAACCTCCTCTTCCACAACTCGATGAACATAACAAACTCATAACTGACATAAAACCCGCACGGACCGGAGACGCCTCTGACGAAGAGGCATCCCCGGTCCGGGTATTAAAATTCATCACACCATGAACGACCTCATTCTCAACATCATCGGCTACACCGCAAGTGTATGCATGATCTTAGGTTACCTTCCGCAGGCCATCGTGACAATCCGCACCCGCGACACCGACGGCATCGCTCTGCCGACCTTCTGCATGCTCGGTCTGGGCTCCATCTTCTTTGTAGTGCAAGGTATCATGCTGGGCAACTGGCCGCTGGTGATTACCAACGTAATCACCACCATCTGCTCGGTGATCATCTTCGGCATCAAGCTCTACAACGATTCCCGCAAGTCCCGCAAATAACCCGCAGGCGCAACTTTCATCTCGCGAATGGCCGTCGATATGGAGTGAGGGCTTCAGCCCTCACCGACCCACCGGTGCTTGCTTTTTGCGGTGTAAGACGTTGAAAAAAACTCCGTAGGAGTTCAATAAAGTAGCCCCGGGTGACAACCCGGGGACAGATTGGCCTCATTAGAAACGGCGACCCCGTAAGGGGTCGCCGTTTCTAATGAGGCGTTTTTCCGTGGGCTGTCGCCCACGGCTACTATATTGAACCGCTAAGCGGTTCTTTTGTATAGCTTATGGCTTAGGCCCGGCTTATTGGCGGGCGCGCATTATAGCGCGGGCAATTTCGATTATGCCGGGGTCGAGGTTGTCTTTGAGGGTCTGGTATGCGGTGTCGGGATTGTCGGCGTAGGCTTTGCGGACGAGCTCGAACTGACTGCGCGATATGAAAGTGCCGTAAGTGGTGATCATACCGGCTTCGATGAGCTGCGCGATGTGGTGGTAGACGGTGCCGATTTTGATGTTTTTCAGCGATGCTATTTCGCCCAGCGGCACCCCGGCGTTGAAGAGCACGAGGGTTTCTTTGAGGCTTGTGCCGGATGGAGCGCTGCCGAGCCCTTCGAATTTTCGGATTGCGGCGATGAACTGTCGGCCGTACTGCACGGCTTTTTTCTCGCCGACGCCGTTAACCTGCAGGAACGATTCGAGGTCGTGCGGTCGTCGGGTAGCCATATCCATAAGGGATGCGTCGCTGAAGATGATGTAGGGAGGCACGCCGGCTTTGCGCGAGATGTCGGTGCGCACTGCTTTGAGCTGCTCGAAGAGTTGCTTGACGGGGTCTGCGTGGACCGGTTTGGGAGCTTTTGTCTTGGATGCAGCTTTTGGGGGCACGTAGCGTGCGAGTTGAATCGACTGGTGGCCGCGTAGCACGTTCATGCCGAGGTCGGTGGCCCTGAGGTGGTTGCCGTCTTCGTAGACCACTTCGATTAGGCCGAGCTGAATAAGCTGGGTGATGTAGTGAGTCCAGAGGGTGTGGCTGAGGTCGGCACCGGCTCCGTAGGTTTTTATTCGGTCCCACCCGGCGGCAATGATGTCGGCGCGGCGTTCGCCGCGTAGAATTGCGGTGAGGGTGTTGATGCCGATGTTTGAGCCACCGGTGCGCATGATTGCGCTGAGGGCTTTCTGGGCTATTATTGTGCCGTCGAAGCGTTCGGGCGGGTTTGTGCAGACGTCGCAGTTTCCGCAGTCGCATGTTGTCTGCTCGCTGAAGTAGCTGAGGAGTATTCGGCGGCGGCAGAGCCGTGCTTCGGCATACTCCTGCATTCGGCCGAGTTTCTCGAGGTTGATGGTTGCCTGACCGCTTTCGGAGGCGAAGCTGCGGCGTGTCATCACGTCGGAGAAGGAGTAGAAGAGAACGGCCTCGGAGGGAAGACCGTCGCGTCCGGCGCGACCTATTTCCTGGTAGTAGCTTTCGAGGTTGCCGGGAAGGTTGTTGTGGACTACCCAACGGATGTTGCTTTTGTCGATTCCCATGCCGAAGGCAACTGTTGCCACGCATACCTGCACTGTTCCGTTGAGAAAAGCCTGCATGGAGCGGTTTCGTGCGGCGGCATCCATTCCGGCATGGTATGTTGCGGCGCTGATTCCGGCGCGACGTAGGGCTTCGGTGAAGTTTTCGGTGTTTTTGCGCGAGAGGCAGTAGACTATTCCGGAGTCGTGGGGATACTTGCGCAAGAGCTGCTTTATGTAGTCTACGCGTCCTTTGAGGCCGGGGTTTGGATAGACAGCCAGAGAGATGTTGGGTCGGTCGAAGCTGCCGATCCAGCAGAAGGGGTCGCGGAGGCCGAGCTGGCGCACCATGTCGTCGCGGGTTAGGCGGTCGGCGGTGGCCGTCAGGGCTATTACGGGCACGTCGGGGCGGACTTGCTTGAGAGCCTTGAGTTCGATGTAGTCCTTGCGGAAGTCGTGGCCCCACTGCGATATGCAGTGAGCCTCGTCGATGGCGAAGAGGCTTATTGCTGCCTTTCGCAGCGAATCGAGCATGAGCAGCAAACGCTCGGGGGAGACGTAGAGAAGTTTGATGCGTCCGGCGGCAACGGCGTCGAGCACGTTTCGGTTGTAGTCTTCGCTTTGGTTGGAGTGTATTGCGGCCGCGGGTATACCGTTTGCCTGCAGGGCCTGCGTCTGGTCCTGCATAAGTGCAATCAGAGGTGAAATCACTATTGCGACGCCACGGTCGGCCAGCAGGGCCGGTATTTGGTAGCAGAGGCTTTTGCCGCCTCCGGTTGGCATGAGAGCAACGGCGTCGCGGCCGGAGGCCACGGCTTCTATGATTTCGTACTGGCCGGGACGGAAGCTGCGGTAGCCGTAGAAACGGGCCAGCAGCGCAAGGGCTTTTTCGCGCATCAGACTTTTAAGGACTTAGATAAATGCCAGCAGAAGCATCGAAGGGAGAGCGCCCAGAGCGAAAGCCAGCATGATAAGCCACTCGGTGGCCTCGCCGAGACGTCGGGATGCCGAGAAGTTTCCTTCGGCGTGGCGGGCGGAGGCGAGCACTCCGGTGACGATGGCGGCTATTGCGAAAGGCGAGCAGCACAGCAAGGTGAGCAGCACAGCCCACACAAGATGCGAGGGCGGGCACTGAGGGGCCTTCTGCTCGGCTGAGTCGGCCGCCGATAGTTGCTGCGGCTGGGACGGTGGCTGAGCGATGAACAGCGGAGTGGCTTGGGCGGCCTCCGGCTTTTGGCCGAAGAGGAAAGCCAGCTCGGGCAGAGAGCCGGCCTCGCACCAGCGCGGCAACCCGGAGTACCACACCCGTGTGCGGGGCGATACTCCGAGCTCAGCGAGTTGGTCGGGGGTATAGGGGCCGGACTGCTGTCCGTCCTTATAAATCCAGATTTTCAAATTAGAAATGTTTTACTTCGTGGCCCACGATGGAGGTGAGCAGGTTATTTGCCAGGCGGGAAGCACCCAGGCGGAAGGTGGTGTTGTTGAGCCATTCCTCGCCGAGTACTTCTTTAATAACGGTGTAGTACTTGACGGCATCTTCGGTGGTAGCCACGCCGCCGGAAGCCTTGAAGCCTACTCGACGACCGGTCTTCTGGTAGTACTCTTTGATGCACTGAGCCATGATGTAGGTGGCCTCGAGGCTTGCGCCGGGATAGTCCTTGCCGGTGGAGGTTTTCAGGAAGTCGGCGCCGCTGTAGAGGGAGAGAATGGAAGCCAGCTTGATGTTGCGGGCGGTTTTGAGTGCTCCGGTTTCGAGAATTACCTTCAGCGTGCCCCCTCGGATTGCTTCTTTCTGTTCGGAAATTTCGTCGCATACCGACTCGTAGTCTTTGTCCAGGAAATAACCCAGATTGAGGACGATGTCGATTTCGTCGGCGCCGTTAGCCACGGCGAGGGAGGTTTCGGCAATTTTCACTTCCTCAAAGCTCTGGCTGGAGGGGAAGGCGCCGCTGACGCAGGCCACCTTGACGTCGCTGACTTCAAGGACGGTGCGCACTACGGGTGCGAAGTTGGGGTACACGCAGATGGCGGCAACGTTGGGCAGCGAGGGGAAGCTCTCCTCGAAGTCGTTGACGTTCTGAGTGAAGCGGGCCACAGACTCGGGAGAGTCGGTGCCCTTGAGGGTGGTGAGGTCTATGGTGTTGAACAGGAAGGTCCAGACTTCCTTGTTGTTGTTCTCGTCGTAGTGTTTGGCAAGAATGTCGCGCACGGCCTCTGCCACGCGCTCGTCGTTTTCTTCCACGGTGCTGGCTGCGATGGCCTGCATGTATTTGTCGGGCTGGAGAGCCTCGTTTTTGTTTTCTTCGCTCATATTGAGGATAAGGTTAAATTGGTTATGTGTTTTTCAGTTAGTCTTTTGGGTTACTGAACCGTTCTATGTCACGAACGTTTTTCTTGCGCAAATTGTTGTGGACGGCATCGGTGAGGTCAATTCCGTGCTGGTTGGCAAGAGCTGCGACCACCCATATCACGTCGGCCAACTCGTCGGCCAGGTCGAGGTGTTCGCCTGCTTTCGGGCGCTGTGCGCCGTCGGTGCGAGCGATAACGCGAGCCACTTCGCCGACTTCCTCGGCAAGTACGGCCATGTTGGTCAGGGCGGGGAAATAGCCGGCTCCGGTACGCCGGATCCAGCTGTCCACCATACTCTGGTACTGCGCAATAGTGAGTTGCCGCTTTTCCATACGCAAAATTAGCAAAAAAATCCCATTGCGCCAAAAAGCGAGTCTTCCCGGGTGATATTGTCGAACGATGGGGGTGGCGACTCCGGCATGTCCACAAAAAAAGAGACCCCGTCGGAGTCTCTTTTTTTGTGCTCTGTATTTAGAATCAGAGGATAACCTTGGTGGCGTTGGCACCCTGACGACGGATGAAGAGGCCGTTTTCGGGGTTCTCGACGCGCATACCCTGGAGGTTGAAGTATTCAACGGGAGCGTCGTTGTTGTCAACGATGGTTGCAGCTTCGAGGCCAGCGCTGTAGCCGGACTCAGCCAGACGGTAGAGGCTCATACCGTTGCCGGGCTTAACGTTGAGAATTTCAACAGCCTGCTTGCCGGCAGCGTCGGTTACGGTGGTGGTGCAGAAGGTGTGCAGACGACGACCGCCGTAAGCGTTGGCGATACCGTCGTTCATCAGACCGTTTTCGGGGAAGAGGAAGAACTGCTCGAGGGTGCTCATGTCGCCTACTTCGCCGTAGCGGCAGAGGTTGGCGCGGTTGCGCTGGTTGTAGGTGTCGGAGTTGGCGTGTTCTTCGTAGCCATATACCAGGAAGGTGTCGTCGCCGAGGGTAAACTCAACGGCACCGCAGGGAGCGGCCAGAGGATAGAACTTGTAGGTGCCCAGAGAAGCGCCTTCTTCTTCAACAACGTCGGCGAAGGAGGAGGTCATAGCGCCTTCGAGGTCGTAGATGGCGGGATAGGTGCTGTTGCCGTCGGTATAGAAGAGGGAACCGCTGTAGTCTTCGTCGGGAACGATGAATACTTTGCAGCACTGGCCCCAGTTGGTCTGCTCGGGGAAGGTTTCTTCCATTTCGGCTACGATGGAACCGTCGGAGAAGTTGCCGACAGCTTCGTCGCTGCCTTTTTCGTAGAACCAGTTGTAGATAACCAGAGCCTGGCTGTCCTGACCGGGAGCGGCCATAACCACGAGGTTGGCTTCCTGGCGGGTGATGTCGCCCGATACGCTGACAAAGTCAGTACGGCCGGACTTGACGTCGTCGATTTCGGGAGCCACAGCCAGAGTCATCACGCCGGTTTCGGGGTCAACCTGGTAGATTTTGAAAGGAGTTGCGTCGCCGCTTTCGCTCATGGGAGTGAATACGGTGCCGGCTACCCAGAGGTGGCCGAAGTCGTCGACTGCGATGTTGTTGGCGCACAGTGTGCCTGCGTAGGGAGCGCCGTCGAGGGTGAGGTCAAGGCTCTTGATGTACTCGCCGGTGTTGTAGTCGAACACGAGCAGGAGGCCGTTGCCGTCGACCATCATGGGGTTGCCGGCTTCGTCAACGCCCCAGTCGGCGGAGGAAGCAACGTAGATTTTGTCGCCCAGAGGAGCGGCCATGGTGATTTTCTCTACGGTGGGGAAGATGCCGTCGGTGACATACTGATGCCACTGGCCGGTACCGGTGGAGTTAATCCACAGGTTTTCGAAGGTATAACCGTCGATGGTAGGATAGGTGCATCCGTCTTTCTGAGCTGCGAATGCCGGAACTGCCATAGCGGCTACTGCTGCAATGAGTAGAGCTTTTTTCATGGAGTGTGTGTTTGGTTTATAGATTGATAAGTATTAGAAACGGATTCTTTCGCGGGCGCGTCGGGCCCTTAAAGAGAAGCCGCGGTTACCCGGGTGGAGTAATCGCGGCGTAAAGTTATGTATAATTTTTGGGTTGGGAAAATTTTCCCTTACTAAAAATTGTATTATTAAGTGTTAAAGTATGTTTGCGTTCTTTAATGGGCCTATTTTTCGCGCATGAAGACGTTGATTGGGGTGCCGGTGAAGTTCCAGTGCGCGCGGATTTTGTTCTCCAGGTAGCGTCGGTATGGTTCCTTGACCCACTGGGGGAGATTGCAGAAGAAGATGAAGGTGGGCACGGGGGCTCCCTTGAGCATGGTGATGTATTTGATTTTGATGAACTTGCCTTTATTGCTTGGCGGGGGGTATGCTGCGATTTCTTCCTGCATCACGGTGTTGAGCTGCGAGGTCGGTACGGTGCGGTGCCGGTTTTGGTATACTTCGAGCGCTGTTTCCAGCACCTTGTATATACGCTGCTTTGTGAGGGCGGATGTGAAGATGATGGGGAAGTCGGTGAAGGGAGCGAAGCGTTCGCGGATAGCGGCTTCGTAGTGCTTGATGGCGGCGTTGGATTTGTCTTCGACCAGGTCCCACTTGTTGACTACCACGACAAGGCCCTTCTTGTTTCGCTGAATAAGGGAGAAGATGTTGACGTCCTGGGTTTCGATGCCTCGGGTGGCGTCGATCATGAGTATGCAGACGTCGGAAGCTTCGATGGCACGGATAGAGCGTATCACCGAGTAGTACTCGATGTCTTCGTTGACCTTGTTTTTCTTGCGTATGCCGGCGGTGTCAACGAGGTAGAAGTCGAAGCCGAATTTGCTGTAGCGTGTATAGATGCTGTCGCGGGTTGTACCGGCAATGTCGGTGACGATATGTCGCTCTGCTCCGATGAAGGCGTTGATTAGCGACGACTTTCCGGCGTTTGGTCTTCCGACGATGGCGAACTTGGGTATTTGGTCGAGGTTTTCTTCTTCCTTGTTTTCTTCGGGGAGGCGCTTTACGACCTCGTCGAGGAGGTCGCCGGTGCCGTAGCCGTTGGTGGCGCTGACCGGATAAGGGTCTCCGAGGCCGAGGCTGTAGAACTCCGGCACATTGTATACCCATTCGTTGGAGTCGACCTTGTTTGCCACCAGGATGACGGGTTTTCGGCTTTTGCGGAGAATTTCGGCGACGTGGTCGTCGAGGTCTGTAACGCCGTTTATGGCGTCGACGACAAACAATATTTCGTCGGCTTGCTCGATGGCAAGCTCAACCTGCTTGTTGATTTCCGATTCGAAGACGTCTTCCGAGTTTACCACCCATCCGCCGGTGTCGACAATGGAAAATTCCCGGCCGTTCCAGTCGACTTTGCCGTACTGTCGGTCGCGGGTAGTGCCCGCGGTGGGGTCGGTGATGGCCGTGCGGCTTTGGGTGAGGCGGTTGAAGAGGGTCGATTTGCCCACATTAGGCCGCCCGACGATTGCTACGAGCTGACTCATTGTTAGTTATGCTGTTTATCCGCGAGGCCGGGGGCCCCGCGGGCAATTTTTTGCAAATTTAGTGAATTTATTCTATATATCCGAATTCGCGAAGCTTGTTCTCGCGGTTTCGCCAGTTGGGTTCTACCTTTACGAAGAGTTCGAGGTAGACCTTCTTGCCGAAGAAGGTTTCGATGTCTTTTCGGGCTTCGGTGCCCACGCGCTTCAGCATTGAGCCTTGGCGGCCGATGAGGATGCCTTTCTGGGAGTCGCGCTCAACGTATATTACGGCCATGATGTGGATTGCACCTTCCTTTTCGTCGAACTTCTCTACGATGACTTCGGTGGAGTAGGGCACTTCCTTGTCGTAGTTGGTGAGGATTTTCTCGCGTATTATTTCGGTGACGAAGAATCGGGCCGGCTTGTCGGTCAAGGCATCCTTGCCGAAGTAGGGCTCTCCTTCGGGAAGCAGCTCGACGATGCGCGTCATCAGCGGAGCAACGTTGAAATGCTCCTTGGCCGAGGTGGGGAATATCTGCGCGTTGGGAAGCAGGGTCTGCCAGCGCTCTACGATTTTCTCGAGGTCGGCGTTGTTTTTAAGAAGGTCTATTTTGTTGATGACCAGAAGCACGGGAACTTTCTCTTTGGCCACTTTGGCAAGAAATTCGGCGTTTTTGGTCGGGTCTTCGACCACGTCGGTGACGTAGAGGAGCACATCGGCATCGGTCAGGGCGCCTTCGCTGAAGGCGAGCATGCTTTCCTGCATCTTGTACTTGGGCGAGAGCACCCCCGGGGTGTCGGAGAACACTATCTGGTATTCGGGAGTGTTGACGATGCCCATGATGCGGTGGCGGGTGGTCTGTGCCTTGGAGGTGATGATGCTGATTCGCTCGCCAACGAGGTCGTTCATCAGCGTAGACTTGCCTACATTGGGGTTGCCGACAATGTTTACGAATCCGGAGCGGTGCGGAGCCTTTTCGGGCAGATTCTGCTGATCGGCGGCGCTGAGCTCGCCGGCGGGGGCGGTATTTTTTTCTTCCATTTTATCGGTGTTGTTATGTTAGTTAATATATAACGCCCCGGAAGGTCGCCTCGTTCATTGTTGAGGCCGGTGAGGTGGTCAAACCGTTGGTAGGGCGGTTTCTTCGAATGAGGTGGTCAAACCGTTGGTAGGGCGGTTTCTTCTAAATGTCGCCTCGGAAGCCGAGACGATATGGAGCGACGGCTTCAGCCGTCGCCGCCCCACCGGAGCATTCTTATTCCGCGGGAATCCCTTCGGAATAGAGCGACGGCTGAAGCCGTCGGTCTATACGTGCCCGCATAAAGCTTAATGCTCAAATGGCATCGGCCGGGCTTTGCACGACATTCCCGGGAGAGGGGTCCCCCGGGAATGTGGTTAAGTCGTTCGGAGGTCGGAATCAGAGGTCCCAGACCAGGTAGAGGGCGCCCCAGGTGAAGCCGGCGCCGAAGGCGGTCAGCACGAGGCGGTCGCCTTTGTGGAGGCGGTCCTTGTACTCGTCGATACACAGCGGAATCGACGCTGCCGAAGTGTTGCCGTAGTGTTCGATGTTGACCAGAACCTTTTCCTTGGGGAATTTTGCGCGGTCGGCGACAGCCTCGATGATTCGGAGGTTAGCCTGATGGGGAATGAGGTAGTCAACGTCGTCGACGGTGAGGTTGTTGCGGGCCATTACGTCCTGCGTCGAGGTGAGCATGTTGGTCACGGCATGCTTGTAGACGGTTCGGCCGTCCTGGAAGAGGTAGTGGTCGCCGGCGTCCAAAGTAGCCTGCGTGGTGGGGTGAACGCTGCCGCCGGCACGCATCAGCAGGTGCTCAAGGCCTATGCCGTCGGTGTGGAATACGGCGTCGATCACGCCAACGCCCTCTTCTTCGGTGGGCTCAACCAGAACAGCGGCGGCGCCGTCGCCGAAGAGCGGGCAGGTTGCGCGGTCCTTGTAGTTGATCATCGACGACATCTTCTCGGTGCACACAATCAGCACCTTCTTGTAGAGGCCCGAGCGGATATAGCCGTTGGCGTCCTGAAGGGCGACGATGAAGCCGGCGCATGCGGCCTGGATGTCGTAGGCGTAGGCATTCTTGAGTCCAGTCTGATATGCAATCACGGAAGCGGTGGCCGGGAATCGGTAGTCGGGGTTCGACGTGGCGCAAATGACAAGCTGGATGTCTTCGGCCTTGGTGCCGGTCTGGGCAAGGAGCTTGTTGACGGCCTGAATGCCCAGGTACGACGACCCGGCGCCATCCTTGTGCAGTATGCGGCGTTCTTTGATTCCCACACGGGTGGTTATCCATTCGTCGTTGGTGTCGACCATCTTGGAGAGCATCTCGTTGTCGAGAATGTCGTCCGGAACGTATGAGGCTATGCCGGAGATGCGTGCGCTGAGCATTTTGGTGTATTTTTGGCTGGTGTTGTACATGCTTGTGGGAGAGAGTCGGTATTGTCTTTGGAGCTGTGCCGCAGCCGGAGCGGTTTGCTTCCGCAGGCGTTACATTCTTATATAGAGCGCGGGGGACAGCTCGCTGATGTTTCTATGTCAAGCTTGCCGGATACCGGGTGCTATCGGGAGGGATCCGCATTGTCGCTTCTTGTCGGCGCCTTGATGCCCGGAGTGTAAGCCTCTCCGCAGCTCCTGGGCGCCATCGCGCAGTGCGTTCGGCCCTGTGGCTGCTCCGGTCTGAGCAAGCCTTGATGGAATGCGTGCCGCCTCGGCCGGAAACCGTTAGCCCGTAAGCGGGTAGCATAAGAGCATATGCCTCAAGCGCCTCTGCGGGGATTACCCGTGCAGACGGCACTCAAGGTATGCTGATAGACGGCACCCTCGCTTCATGGCCGCGCAGGCCACAATGCCTTCGGATGCCGGGAGGCGGCGCGCACCGCGGCTTGGGGCCGTTGGTCGGTGGTTGCGCTGTGCTCCCATGTCTGTGCTGACAAGTTTAGACGGCCGCGTCTTTTACGATGGCCTGTTTGCCGCGGTAGTAGCCGCATTCGCCGCACACGGTGTGGTAGATGTGCCATGCGCCGCAGTTGGGGCAGAGAGCGATGGTGGGAGCCACGGCCTTGTCGTGGGTACGGCGCTTGGCCGTACGGGTCTTGGACTGTTTGCGTTTAGGATGTGCCATTGGTGTTTGGAATATTCTAAAGTTCTTGTTTGCTGTTTATTCGGTTTCTCCTTCACCTTCGGAAAGCTTGCGGAGAGCGTTCCAACGAGGGTCGGGTGCGCTTTCTGCGGCTTCGTCGTCATCGTCGATGCCGTCCATGAGTTCGTTTTCAAGGTCTGCATCCTCGTCGTTGGCGCGTGCCCGGTGCTTGCGCAAGGCTGCGCTCATGGCTCGGTTGCATTTGCCCAGCGGATGTACGTGCTTGATGGGTATTGCCAAGGTGACGGTGTCGTAGATCATATACGACACGTTCAGGCTCGCATCTCCGGCAGGAATCTCAAGTACCTCGTCGGAGTCGTCGTTGTAGTCCTCGCCGTATTTCACCGTTACCTTATAGCTCGCTTCGATAGGGTAGTGGAGCTCGTCAAGGCAGCGGTCGCACAGCAGGACAACCTCGCCCGTGATGGCAAAATCGAGAGCGTAGACTTCGCCGTCGTATTTCACCGTCAGGACAACATTTAGGTCGGCGTCGCGCACATCCTGACTTTCCATATTGACAAAGAATTGCTTGTCAAGATGGTATTCGAAGGTGTGAGTACCAATCGACAGACTTTTTAGAGGCAGCATGAATGCTGAAAACTTGCCCATGAATGTGGTGTTTGAAAAAACTCTGCAAAGGTATCAAAAAAACACCACACCACCAAAAAATTTTTATTTTAAGCCGCAAAACACCACTCTATCCCCCGGGAAAAAGCCGTCGGCACCAGTTTGGCGCCATATTTTCATCATCTCCGACCTGCAGGATATTGACCGGGATTGTGTCAAACTCCCGCCGCGCCGTGGCCTCGCATCGCCGCCTCGCCCGACTGAACTTCACCACTTTTTTCGCTCGCTTCAAGAAGTTTAACATTCTTGTCGTAGCTCTTTGTGAGATTGTTTAGTAACTTTGCGCCAGATATAGAGTTGATGTCATTGAGGGACGGGGCCCCAACGGGCGTTGTCGTTAGACCGGGCATCAACTCTATTTTTGCTACTTCATAGCTGTAGGCCTTATTATCCTTATTCGAATCAGCGTATTCCTTGAAAGTTAACTTCACACGGTAGTATTCTCCGTTTATCCTTGCGGCAGCATATGCGCGATGAATCAGTAAATCGTCGTTGATTCCATTCCCCCATTCCCTGCCTCCATCCTTTTTGTTTACATCGGGATGCTCTTCCGCCAAAAGCGAATTAGCAATAAGCTCCCTAATTTTTGAAAGGACTGCGAAGTGTACTCCCTTGCCGATACTTTTGTCGGAAGCGGAATCGTCTACGAATTTATCTATTGACGATTTGCTGATTTTAATTTTGCCTTTGCCATTTGTTTCCTCATTGGTCATAGTCCCAATGATTCCACGCAGTCTGGCATAGTCGGAAGCATCCTTTTTTAAGGCGGCTTTCCCCTGATTAAGGTCAAATGTTACTTTGTCCTCTTCCGTTATGTCCACAACTGCCACTTCGGCCTCTTTGAGGCCGGGGGCTACTGTGCCGCGGTTCGCCACGGCGGCGCGCTGGCGCTCGCGGAAGGTGCCCGCGGGGTCGCCGAGGCGGTAACGCACGCCGCCGGGGGCGGAAGATTCGTCGTCGGTCAGTCGTCCGCTTCCTCCTGGCTCCAGCCCGGGCGCTTCGCCTCCATCTCGTCGCAGTACGCCTGGTTCTTCAGCGCCAGAGCCTGCACGGTCTCGTGAAATGTTTGTAGCATATTTTTGTTTTAGGGCCACATAGGCCAGTTGATTAGCGAGTGATTGGTCTCCATCAAGCCACGCAAGAGCGGCGTCTTTCACTTCGGCGGGCTCGTCTAGCGCTTCAATTTGCTCGGCGGTAAGTTCTGCTTCTTCTGTAACGGATTCGGGTACTTCTTTAGTATCTTCGCCATGCACTTCCGAACTTTCTGCGCCCGACTCTTGTTCTTGGGTAGCCTCCGGCGAAACGGCAGATTCGCTTTTCGTTGCCGAGATGTTCTCCTTGCGCGAAGCTATCTCGCGCCTAATGGCATCGAGGAGCTCGCGGACCTCGTCGGCAAAGGCGGCAAAGTCGGCGTCGCCTCTTCTTTCGGCCTCGGCCTCGGCCAGACCATTTTCGCCTTCCCTAAGTTCGCCTTCTAGATCTTCGACGCTCATATTTTTTATCGCGCGCCGAGTCTCCTCCAAAGCCTCGCGCACGCGGCCCTCGAAGTCGCCTTGGGGAGCCTCCGGGCTGTCGGTTAGTGGCCCATTGTTATTCTCGACCACGGCGACATTTATGTGACGCCAGCGGCGAAGCTCGCCTTCAATCAGACGCATAGCCGCAACAGCGTCGGCATTGTCGGTCTCCTCGCCGTAAGTCTGCGCTATCGCCTCCCACATGCTCTGGAGCTCATTCATACCCGCCGTAACCTCTTCGGGGGTAATATCCTCCGAATCGAAGTCGAGTTGGTGTGCAAGCTCCTCAACACGGGCAGTATAGTCCTCAAGCATCTTCGCATTCTCGGCGCCCTGCGTATTTTGAGGCTGGAAAAATCCGTTAGCCTCTGCCGCCTCCGAACTTTCTTCGCCCTGCTCTTGTTTTTCTGACGGCGAAGCACTATCTTTCCATCTTTGACACTTTTAGGGGTTATAGCTCTGGCCATCAGAGCTATAACCCCTAAAAGTTTGTAGTAACTAAAGCGCTCGGGTGATATTTAACTAAATTTTAACATTTCGGTAGTTGGCTGTAACTACACAGCTATCGCTGGGCGACGATAAAGTCATGGATTAGCGGTTGGCCTGTTAGACCAAAGCCAAAACTGCATCCCAACGGGAAAATTGATTTTTCTTTGCGGTGTCGGCAACGCACCGGCATAACCAACATGTACCTCAGCCACCGCTACACCATGCTCCAGATGATGCACGTCAGCGGCCACAAGACCCAGAAGACCTTCATGGACTACATCAAGCTCTCCTCCGAAGAGATAGCTGACGAAATCGCAACCGCTTCAAAGAAAGACGTTGAGATATGGTGACTTGAATAAATTAACAAAGAATAACATTGCAGTGCAAGAATACTGCACCGCTCACGATTAATTTTGCAATAGAATTTTACTGCTCATGACAACACATGACCATAAAAATATAATGACCGATGGAGGCGAACGGGTGAAAGCGTTGGCTCCAATGATTGTATCGGCGAGTCGAGCCACTGATATTCCGGCATTCTTCGCTCCATGGCTATTCGATAGGATACAGAAAGGGTATTGCAAATGGAGAAATCCCTATAACGGCAAAGATTCGTATGTCAGTTTTGCCAATACTCGATTCATTGTCTTTTGGTCGAAGAATCCGGCACCTATGCTTGAGTACCTTCCGCTTCTGCAAAAGAAAGGTATCGGATTCTATATCCAATATACGCTCAACGATTATGATGCTGAGAGGCTGGAACCCAACGTCCCGGCGTTGGCTCAAAGAATTGACACATTCAAGCGAATCGTTGACGAATATGGAGTCGGCTCTGCCGTGTGGCGTTTCGACCCGTTGATTCTAACCGACAGAATCGGCATACCGGAGCTTCTTGATAAGATTCAAGGCATCGCATCGCAACTTTGCGGCTACACAGAACGGTTGGTGTTCAGTTTTGCCGATATAGCCGGATATAAGAAAGTGGGAGCAAATCTTAGTCGTGCCGGAATCAAATACCGGGAATGGACCGAAGCCGATATGATAGAGTTTGCCCGACAGTTGGGCCAATTGCATTTGCCCATGCAACTACGTACCTGCGCGGAAAGCATTGACCTCGGAGCATATGGTATTGAACACAATCACTGCATCGATGCGGAATTAATCTCCCGACTCGCATCCGACGATCCCGCTCTTCAGATGTGGCTCTTTGGCGCTTCGAAAGATAAGGGGCAGCGTCCGGCGTGCGGCTGCATTCTCAGCAAGGACATCGGTCAATACAACACCTGCACCCACGGCTGTCTCTATTGTTATGCAACCAATACACCGGCACCCGCAAAAAAATGACAACTCTAACAAAAACAATTTATGAAAAAATGTCTGCACAAAACTACTTCTCGGAACTTCTGGACGGAGCAAAGAAACGCATCAATGCTTTTCCCGAAACCAAAACAAAGAAACTGAAAGAGGCTCTTGAGCATGGTCTAGCCGAATTGAAGACTGAAGATGAAATGGATATGTATCTATCCACGTATGGTGTAACCGCTTTGCCGGCGGCGTCAATCTTGACCTTGCCGGTGGTCTTGTCGAGCACTTTCTTGTTGCGCACCCGCTCGTCGTACTCCTCGCGCGCGCTGCCATAATTGGCCCGGAAGCGTATGGTGGACTTTTTGCTGGGAAGTGCCGCCAGATATGCACCAGAGGTATTGAGTACGTCCGGCTGAGGCATTTTCTCGAAGGAGCCGGTCTCAATATAATGGCGTAGGCCTTCTATCACTTCACGCTGACGAGTTGCATCCCCGGCTATCTGGTCGCCGTAGTACATAAACTCCACATAGTCTGTGCCTTTTTCGTCGCGGAAGCGATGAGGTCTGGTTTTGATAATCAGCCCCACGTTATTAGGCGTGCGCCCGAAGTTGTCCGTAGTGGCGGCGTGGTTGGAAACTCTTATAGTAGTCAACTGTCCGTTCGCATTGAGTGTGACATAGTTCGAACTGCCGGAATTCGCTCCCGATATACCCAGGGCTTGAGCTATCTTATACACCATCTCGTTGGCGCCCAAGGCAGATTCTACCTGCAAGTGCAAAATTAACCAATAAATTTGAAGAATTCAGCGACTGGGGTTGAAAAGTTAAGT